>WBZS01000063.1_pt1 | contig 208792 bp, 184 predicted proteins | sample 5204201 | NCBI WGS metagenome assembly WBZS01 (sample SAMN12344357, study PRJNA552823) | activated sludge metagenome | biome: Activated sludge suspended growth; feature: Nitrification reactor; material: Wastewater; isolation source: activated sludge from nitrification reactor of wastewater... | reverse complement strand
AGCCGGGAGTCACCCGGGACAGGGTCAGCTACGACGCTGACTGGGGAGGCCGGGAATTCGTGGTCGTCGACACCGGCGGCTGGGCGCCCGACGCCGTGGGCATGGCGGCGCAGATCGCCGCCCAGGCGGAGTTGGCGATCGAGGCAGCGGACGCGGTGATCTTCGTGGTCGACGCCACGGTCGGCACGCAGGATGTAGATGAGGCGGTGGTCGAGGTGCTGCGGCGCAGCCGCAAGCCGGTGATCCTGGCCGCGAACAAGGTGGATGACGCGCGCTCGGAGGCCGACGCCGCCACCATGTGGAACCTGGGGTTGGGGGAGCCGCACCCCGTGTCGGCGCTGCACGGGCGTGGGAGCGGCGACTTGCTCGACGCTTTGCTCGAAGTGCTGCCGCCGGTCCTGGATCTTGCGGAGGAGGAAGAGGCTGGGCCGCGGCGCGTGGCGATCGTCGGCCGTCCGAATGTCGGCAAGTCGTCGCTGCTGAACAAACTGGCGAACCAGCAGCGGTCGGTGGTCCACGACGTTGCCGGCACCACAGTCGACCCCGTCGACGAACTCGTCGAGTTGGGCGGGCAGGTGTACCAGTTCATCGACACCGCCGGCATCAGGCGGCGGGTGAAGGAGTCGTCCGGGCACGAGTACTACGCGTCTTTGCGGACGCACTCGGCCATCGAGCGGGCCGAGGTGTGCGTAGTGGTGATCGATGCGTCCGACTCGATCAGCGACCAGGACCTGCGGATCCTGTCCATGGTTGAAGAGGCCGGCCGCGCCCTAGTGATCGCCTTCAACAAGTGGGACCTGACCGACGAAGAGCGCCGCCGCTACCTGTACCGCGAAGTCGAGCAGAGCCTCCATTCCTACGCCTGGGCACCGACCGTGAACATGTCGGCGCTAACCGGGCGGCATGTCGACAAGTTGGCGGTGGCGATCGAGACTTCCCTTGCCGGGTGGGAAACCCGCGTCTCGACCGGGAAGCTCAACTCATTCCTCGGTCGCATCGTGGCCGCGCACCCGCACCCGGTGCGGGGCGGCAAGCAGCCACGGATCCTGTTCGGAACGCAGGCGGCGGCTTGTCCGCCGAGTTTCGTGCTGTTCACGTCCGGGGATTTGGATGACACCTATCAGCGGTTCATCACACGCCGGTTGCGGGAGGAGTTCGAGTTCACGGGCACGCCGGTGCACGTGCAGGTGCGGGCGCGCGAGAAGCGGAAGAACCGGTAGGGGCTGGGTCGCGGAATTTGAGTCACGGATTTGGACACGGGATTGCGGAATTGGCCGCCCCTTGACCAGATGCGTGCCTCAAATCCGGAGTTGGGTTGGACACGGCTCTGGATGTGCCAACACGGCAGGGGTCTAGTACAGTGAGGTCCCGGTGCCGGGTCTGAGGCGCCGATCGGGATGTGGCGCAGCTTGGTAGCGCACTTGACTGGGGGTCAAGGGGTCGCAGGTTCAAATCCTGTCATCCCGACAAGGTGAAACCTAGGTTGACTAGGCTGAATACAGCGAAAGGCCCGGCCGGAGCCGGGCTTTTTTAGCGCCCTCTAACAAGACCTCTCACAAATGGGTCCTAAGTCTGCGAGGCGAGAACCCGTCCCGCCCCCGCCCGTCCAAGTGCCGCAGCAGCCGCGGAGATCCCCGCGGTTCCGGAGTGCAAGGCCACAGGCGTGTAACCCGGGGCCCTGTTTCCAGGTTCCTGACTCCACCCGGACGTGCCCGGGAGGGCGAGGGTGAACGACTCGGAGATCCTGCCGCTGAATACGTCCATGCCAGCAGCGGCCCGCGCCAAGGAGGTATTGATCACGTCAGTACGCAGATCCACCAACCTCGGTGCCCCCTTTGCAGGCATCGCGGTGGCTAGGTGCGCCGACGTTCCACCAGGTGGCGTGCTGCGGTTTCACGCGCAGTGGGACGATCGGCCAGCCGTGCGCTCAGGGTCCGGACAGCCAGCCGCTCGGGCAGCAGATCGCTGAACTTGAGGTCCTGGACGGTACGTCTGGTGATCTCCGGCTCGACGGACGCGAGGTCATCCCCGAACGTGGCTCGCGCCAGCGCCAGCGCGGCACCAAGTTCGGACGCCGAGACGTCCGACCGCAGCACGACGTGGTCGTTGGTGTAGCTGCGGTCCCGGCTGCACAGCCTCGGCGCCACAGCGTCCAGTGCCGCGTGCAGCACGGCGTTGGCTCGTCCGCCCGCCCACGTCCACCAGCGGGTCTCACCACCCTCGTGCAGTACGACCGTGCGGTCGGCGTCCACACGTTCACCGAGTTCCGCCCGCAGCACTGCGAGCCGCTCCGACGCCCGCCCCGACCAGACCACCCCGTCGGGCAACTTGCCGAGCAGGATTCGTCGCATCGCGTTCATCAACAGCCCGCCCAACGGCATGGACGTGCCCTGCCAGCGCGCAGCCCCAGACCCCTCCGCGGGCTCGACGTGGGCGCGCCGCCGCGTCCAATCGATCGAAGTGACCGTCCAGGTGCGCCCCGCCAGCGCCAGCTGCCGCGGCCCCGAAACCCTCGACACCAGCACCAGCGGGTCGACGGTGCCGACCTCGATGCGTCCGTGCAGCACGGTCACCTGCGGATCCGAGGTGAACACGCTCATCAGTTCCATGAAGTGCCGGCGCCCGTAACGCCTCTCTGCCTCCGGCCCCACGAACAGCATCCCGGAGTCCTCGTCGAGCACTCCGGCCGCCACCAGCCCGGACACGATCTCCTCGGCCTGCGCGGGCGTCACCATCGCCAGCCCGCCGAGCCAGTCCTGCCAGGTGTGGCGTCCGATCTGGCGTTCCTGCAACGCCAACGCCAGCACCTGCTGCGCCACGATGTGCGCCGGGGCGGGCGGTGGCGTCACCGGCTCGACGTAGCCCTCCGACCACAGCAGCAGCAGTCCGGACGCCCGCAGCAGCGCCTCGTCGTCGACGGCCAGAAGGGTCAGGTTCCGCGAAGTTCCGGGACGCCGGCCGGTCCGCCCCAACCGTTGCAGCAGGGACGCCACCGTCCCGGGCGCCCCGACTTGCAACACCCGGTCCAGGTCACCGACGTCGATCCCGAGTTCGAGGGTCGAGGTGGCGACGATCACGCAGTCGCGTCCCTGCGCGAACGCGGCCTCTGACCGTCGGCGTTCGACCACCGACAGGCTCGAGTGCGACACGTAGGTCTCCACCCCCAACTCGGCCAAGGAGACGCCCAGTTGCTCGACGGTCCGCCGCGAGTCCGCGAACACCAACCGCTTCTCGCCCCGGTGCAGCCGCGCGATCACGGTAGCCGCGTTGGGCAGCGAGCCTACGTAGTCGAGCGCCATCTCCGGCGCCCCACCCCCGGCTGACTCCGGCGCGAGCACGCGTCCCGGACGCTGGCCCCGGCTGCTGCCCCGCAGCCAGCCCAAAAGGTCGTCGTCGTTGCCGACGGTTGCAGACAGCCCGACCCGCTGCAGCGGGCGTCCGGTCAGCTTGGTCAGCCGTTCCAGCACGGCCAGCAGATGCCAGCCGCGGTCGTCCCCGGCGAAGGCGTGCACCTCGTCCACCACGACCGCCCGCACGTCGCTGAGCAGCGACCGGGGGTTGATCGTGGCCGACACCAGCATCGCCTCGAGCGACTCCGGCGTGGTCAGCAGGATGTCGGGTCGATCGATCACCATCCGCCGCCGCACCCCCTGCGAGGTGTCGCCATGCCGGACGGCAGCCGAGCGTCCCAGCCATGACGCGTACCGGTCGACCCTTGTCTCGAGGTTGTTCAGCAGCGCCCGCAGCGGGCAGACGTACAGCAGGGACGTACCGCTCCACGACTCGGACGCCATGCGGGTGAGCAGCGGGAACAGTGCCGCCTCGGTCTTGCCGCCCGCGGTCGGGGCGAGCAGCAGCGCGTCTTCGCCGGCCAGCAGCGGCGCCACCGCATCGTCCTGCAGCGGCCTCAGTTCGCGCCACCCCAACTCGTTGACGATGTGGTGCTGCACCACCGGGTGGAGGGCGTCGAAGCCGGTCATCAGGCGCTCGGGGAGGCCGCGTCTCCGGGGCCGCCAACGTCCAGATCGATCGCGTCCAGATCGGACGCACCCCGGGCCGCGTTGCGCTCCACGGCCGTCAACTCGCCGGCGTCCACCGTCAGCGCGTAGTGCACGCGCGGATCGAAGTCGCCGAACTGGTCGACCCGGTCGAGCACGTCGGACACGAGCTTCTTCAGGAACACCCGCGGTGCCACGCCGATGCGTCCGCCCAATGAGCCTGCCACGGCGTCTGCCAGGTCACCCAGGTAGGCGTCGTTCACGACCGACCGGACGCGGCCGGCGTCCGCGGACCCGTCGGCGTACAGGTCGCGCACCTTGACGCCGAGGGCCACCAGGCTGTCGCGGGTGAACCCGGGCAGCCGCACCTGCACCGCCCGCGGGTTGTCGAACCGGGCGTCGGTGCTGAAGTCGGTGTGGACGCGCTGCGCGAGAGGCGCCAGCCGGGCAAGCCCGGAGGGCCCCTCGAAAAACGCCGGCGTCCCGGTGATCACCAGGAACAGGCCGGGGTAGCGCCCGGAGTCGACCTCGTCGATCAGCTGCCGCAGGGCGTTCAGCGCCTTGTCGCGCACGTCGCCGCGGACGCGTTGCAGGGTCTCGACCTCGTCCAGCACCACCAGCAGGCCGGGGTGTCCGGCGTCCTTCAGGACGGTGAGCAGCCCCTGCAGGAAGGCCATCGCCCCGAAGTGGTCGAGGTCGCCGCGGATGCCAGCCTGCCGTTTGGCGGACGCCGCCACGTGCGGTTGGCCGCCCACCCAGGCCGCGAGGCCGTCCGCGGTGGGCGCGTCACCGGCCAGGGACGCGGCCCGGTAGCCGCGCAGCGCCTGCGCGAACGCCGGGGTCTTGCTCGACACCGAGGCCAGCCGCGCCTCCAGCAGGCGGTCGACTCCTGCGGTGAGGGCGGCGTCGGACGCCCCGCCGAGCGCCGGTTCGGCCGCGATCGCGTCGGACTCGAGGGTAAAAAGCCAGCCGTCCAGCACCGCGCGGAAAGCACTCGGCGGCACGGTTGCGGTGCGCAGGGACTCGGTGATACGCCGGTAAACCGTCTCGAGGCGGTGCAGCGGGGTCTCGGTCTCGCTGACCTGCACCTCGGCACTGGCCCACCCCCGCCGCAGCGCGCGTTCGGCCAGATGCCGGGTGAAGAACGTCTTGCCCGAGCCGTACTCGCCGCGAACGGCCTTGAAGGCCGCCGATCCGCCGGACACGGCGTCCAGTTCGGCGTCCAGTGCCGGGCCGAAGCGGTCGAGCCCGACCGCGAGCAGGTCGAGCCCGTTGGCGGGCACGGTGCCGCGACGCAGCGCGTCGATCACTTCGCGGCGGCGACGGGGGGAGACGGTCTGAATCACTCGTGCCACGTCACCCTTCTTCTGCCTGCGTTGCAGTGCGCCAGGCATCAATGACTGCCCGATAGGCCTCGGTTGGCCCCACGGCCACGATGCACTGGTGCCCTAAGGCATCCTTCCACTCTTGTTCGCCTGGCGGTCCGGCGGGGAAGATCGCGGGGGACGGTGGCGTGTTCGTCGGCCCCAGTCTCCGAAACACCTCGGCGGCAGCTGGGGTGAGGTGGCCGTTCACGGCGAGCGCCCACAGGTCGTACAGGTCACGCGGCGCGTTCCGCTCACACCAGGCGATGGTCTTGGCTGCGGCGAACCCTTCACTGGTGAAGGTGTTCATGGTGGCGGGCGGACAGCCGGCGAACCGCTGGTCCAGGCGGGTGGGCCGCCACGGCCACGTGAAGGAATCGCGGTCAACCAGCTGCACCCGCACGAGATGACCGCCGACGGCGTACACCGACGCCGCGGGATGACGAGTTTCCGGCAGGGCGATGTCAGCGGTCACCCGTCCGAAGCCGCGTTCGAGGTCGTGCGTCAGACCGTGATGGATCGCGGCAGCGATGCCAGCGCGAGGACCGAGCGGCATGAGATCGATGTCCTCACTGAGCCGTAGGACAGGCAGCAAGGTCCTGCTCAAGGCCGTGCCTCCGAAGAAGACCAGATCGGGGGTGGACCGGGAGATCGACCACAGCATCCACGAGACGACGAAGTCGCGGCGGGCCTGCGCCTCGGCCACCCCGAACTGCCTCATCACCCGGTCAAGGTCGGTGGCGCCAGGTCGGAAGGACTGAATCGGATTCGCGTTCACGTTTGCTCCAGGAATCTGGTCACGGGGGCTGAACGCCGTTGCTTCTTGGCGAGGTCGCGCGTGAGGTTGAGGTCAGCCCGTTGCCTCAGGTGCAGGGCGGCCGCGATCGCCTCTGCGGGGAGCCCTCCAAGGTTTGGCCGGGCGACGAGGTCGACCAGGGTTTGTTCGACGCTGGTCACGAGCATCTCGCCCAGCGCCGTGGCCTCGGTGCGGGCGTGAAGCGCGCCGACGTCGCGTGCTACGAACACGACCCGACCCCCAACGATGGTCATCGGACGGTGCTGCACGGGCAATGCCACGACGGTGACGCCGAGCGCGCGCGGGATTGCGTGGTGGAACCGTGCCGCTCCCAGGCCCATCAGCACAGGAACACGATCACCATAGGTAGCGGTCGCCCATGCCATCGCCGCCAGCTCAAGCTCGGGCAGCCAGCCCGGGCGGGCGCCGAGCGGAGCCAACAGATAGACGCCCTGCGCCAGTCGGACGACCGCCCCCGTGTCTGACAGACGCATGAGTTCCTGGCTCGGGTTCGCGAACTGGGCGTTGAAGTGCGCCGAGCGCCCCGCGGACATGGGCATGCCAGCCAGTGCCTTGAGCGCCGTCGAGACCATGCAGTCCTCCGCCATGCCAAAAGTAAGCAGTTTGCTTACATTCAGCATAGTTTAGCTCGGCAGCACTCGGACCCCGTACTGCTCGGCGAGCAGACCGGCGTCCAGGGTGACCGCCCCGGTGGCCGGGTCGGTCGAGACCACCGGGTAGCCCTCGACGTTCAGCAGTTTCGCGACCTGGCTCATCACCATCGGCACCCGGTTGGCGGGCACGCCAAGCAGGGATGCGACACGACTGGCCGCCAGTCGCCGGTCCGGGGCGGACGCCAGGGCGTCGACCAGGGTCCTGATCGCCTCATCGGTGACCCCGAGGCGTCCGACCAGCGACCTCTGGGCCCGGTAGGTGGCGCAGGCCACCAGGGCGGCTCCGACGGCAGTCGTCCCGCCTCCCAGATCAGGGGAAGGTTCGGTGAACAGGTCCGGCTGCCGGGTGTCGGCGGCAAGGGGTGCGATGGTGGGCGGGACAACGGACGGCGTGCTCACGCTTCCCGTCACGGCCGCGGTCTCCCACCAGTCCGGTTCGGCGACCGGCGCCACCTTCAGATTATGCGTCAACGTGGACGGCGCGAGTAGCGCGACGGGCACGACCGCCTCCGCGGGTGCAGCACCGCCGTGGTAGCCGGCCTTCAAAGGCCCGTACCGCAGCCTCTCGTTCACCGCCAACACCGCCTGATGCTCGGGGGTCAGGACGCGCGGCCCGCTCACCAGCACCTCATCGTCCTCGACGGTCCCGGTCGCGGCTCGGTAGCGTCCACCGAGGCCGGTGCCGCGTTGGGTGCCGCGCCGCCGCTCCACCACGTGGCCGTGGTCACTGGTGAGCACCACGAGGCGTCCGGCGGTGATGGCCGCCCGCAGCAGCGGGCCGAGGTGCTTGACGGTCTCGGCGGTCCAGTCGGTGCCCCCCGGGTCGTTGCGGTCGAGCGCGTCGTCGATCGTGTTGAGCACGCAGCCGACCAGCCGGTAGCGGTCGACGTCCGCGATGGCCAGTCGCACGTCGTCGGCCAGTTCGAAGCCCTGCCGGGAACTGTCGAGCCCCTTCTTGTGCACCAGCGCCACCTCGCCGAGGCTGTGCGCCCGAGCCAGGGCCTCGAAGCCCTTGCGTTCGGCGTCCTGCTGACCGGACGTGAGTCGTCCGCCAAGCAGGGACGCCCGGCTGAACTCGGTGACCGTCGGCAGCACCGCCAGCGCCGGCGTCCGGGCGGTGGCCCCCGGCAGCAGGCACTCCAACAACTCGAGTTCGAGCGTGGCGTGCGTCAGGATCTCGGTGGCGACTCCGGCGCTCATGCCGTCCAGCACGAGCAGCAGCGTCGGGTACTGCCGGGCCAGCGGGACGACCACCTCGGGCAGCAGGTCCTCCAGCCCTACCAGCCCGGGGACGCGTCCGCCGCAGCCCTCCCTGGCCAGTGCCGCCGCGAACACCCGGTCGTGTTCGTCGCGACGCTGCTGCACCTGACCCAGTACCCGCTCCAGCGCGGCCGCCAGGCTGGGCTCGTCGACCCCCGGCGCGGCGTCGTTGACCGCGGAGTCCACCCAGGCGTCCACCGCCAGGTGTCTGCCGGCCAGTTCGGCCAGCGTGGACCCCGCCGTGTCGCGCGCCCGCAGCCACCGGGCCAACCGGACGCCCGCCCGCGCCGGTGGGACCCGGGGGTCGACCTCGCCGAGCCCGTGTTCGGCCACCCTCGCCCACGCCGCCTCCAGCCCGGCGAGATCGCTGTCGGGCACCGCCCGAAGGGCGTCGGCGAGGTCGCGGAGTCGCTGGGTCAGACCCGAGCGCAACAGCCGGGACGACCCGGCCAGCGGTTGGGCCTGCGCCTCGGCCAGCAGTTCGTCGGCTCGGACGAGCAGTTGCCGGGCGTCCTCGACGGTCGCACGGCCACCCAGCAGTCCGGTGACCACGACCCCGGACAGACGGGCCGCGGCCTGCAGCGCCGCGCGTGGCACGGAGCCCCATCGGTGTTCGAGGCGGGCCAGCGCGATTTCGGCGTCCTGCCGGGCGGGGGACTGCAGGAGGCAGTCGATCACCACGCCGAGCGGCACGATGTCGGTGGGGTTGCCGGCCCGCAGCAGGGCGGCGACCAGCGAGGCGGCCTCGCCGGCGGCGTCGGCGATCCAGTCGAGCACCGCGTCGACGGTGGCCTCGCCGGCGCGTGTTCGTAGCTGGGCGATCGTCGCCGCGAGGCCGCGTCGGGTCGACCAGTGCAGCACGGTGATCAGGTCGACCGGCCCGTCCGGCAGCCCCAGTTCGGCCAGCGCGACGCAGGAGAGCGCGTGGTCACGGGTGAGGACGCCAGCCGGGGCAGGAGGCCACCCCTCGGGCGGGGACAGTTCGAGGAGCCCGGCGGCCACCTCGCGGGCTTGCTTGGTCTGCAGCAGTTTGGCGTCGATGCCGTGCGCGCTGAAGCGCTGCTGCACGGCCTGCCACGGGTCGGGGTGCCGCAACCGCTGCCAGACGAACTGGGCGAGCAGCCCGAGGCCCAGATCCTCGTCGCTGCGGTCGGTGACGACGACCAGCCAGCCGTTCGGGTCGGCCTGCCGGATCGCCTCGCGGACCGCCAGCGCCGACGACGCGGGCACGATCTGCACGGGCTGGTCGCGGTGGGTGAAGCTTGCCTGCCTGGTTGCCGACGGACGCGCGCGCAGCCCCAGCACTCCGTGCGGGTAGCGGCTGGCGCGCGCCTGGTCGATGATGGCCCGCGCCACGGCGGGGGTGACTGTGGCGCCTGGGATCACCTCGGCCGCCATTCGACCCGCCATTCGACGACGATGTCGGCGCCGGGGTGTTCTGAGACGAACCGCTGCAACTGGCCCGCCACAGCCCCCGCTCCCTGGCCGCGGCTGATCCTGGCCCGGCCGAAGGGCTTCGGCGGCGGGGGAGGTGGGGGCGGTGGCGGAGGATCCGGTGTGGGACCCGCCAACCACGCGAACAGTTCGTCCTCGGCCCGCTTGAGCGCCGGGGCGAGTGGGACGCTGAACTCGTCGGCTTCCACCGCCTCGCGCAGTCGTCGCAGGATGCCGGCCGACTCCTTAGCCCGGACGCCTTCGCCCCGGGCCCCGGCGAACAGCGGCTCGAATCGCTGCCACGAAAACCCCTCCAGCAGTCCCGCCACGGCGTCGGCACTTTCAAGCGACCGCCCGGCCTTCGTGGGTTCGGGCAGTTGATCCGGCCCCGAGGCCGCAGCGAGTCGCTCGATCAGCGGCAGCCCCTGCAGCCCGCGCAGCCCGTCACACAATTCCGCCGTCGCCCGGGCGGTCGCAACCCGTCCCAGATCGGGCGCGGCTCCCATCCGCAGTCGTCCCCGCGCCTGCTGCAGCGCGTGCACCAACCGGTGGGCGGGTGCCGTCAGTTCGACGGCCCTGTTGTGCACCGCGGACGCCAGGTTGGCGACCTCGGCGGGGGTGACGTAGGCCGCCGCGTTCAGCCCGAACACCGACCCCGCCAGCGAGGTCGCCACGGCCCACGTCTGCTGGGTCGGCATCGGCTGGACGCGCAGTTCCATCTCGTCGCGCAGAGCCCCCGGCTTCGGCGTCGGGATCGGCGCCCCGTGCGCGAACCACGCCCGGCGGCGCAGCGCCGCCCAGGCCAGGATCACCAGGTCGGCGACCTCGCGGGTCAGCCCCAGCGCGGGTTCCATCGCCTTGATCCAGCCGCGCACCTCGCCGACGGTCACGGGGCCGAGGGCGTCGGCGTCCCGCGCGCCGAGGCGGCGCTCGAACTCCGGACCCCAGGTGCCGAAGTACTCGTCGCCCATCAGGAAGTGCGTCTCGGCGGCCTTGCCGACCTCGAGCGGGTTCGCGATCCGCCGGACGACTAGGGCGTCCGTGCCGAGCGGGACGCGTCCCTCGCGGTCGCGCAGCGCCTCCTCGACGTAGCCGTAGACCGCCTGCAGGTCGCGCGTCCGCACCTCGACGTCGCCGGGTTCGAAGCGCGGGTGGCCCGGGTAGCTGGTGGCGAACGCGTCGTCGACCAGCGCCTCGAAGCCCTGGCGCAGCGTCCCGCCGGCGGGTGGCCGCGGCGTGAATGTCGGGGTCAGCGACGACAGCACGTCGGGGTGGGCGGCGTCGCTCACCACATCGCCGCCGCGCACCGGCGACTCGACGTCATAGGCCACCTGGATCGCCTGCCGCAACCGGTGCAGCAGCGCCTCGCGTTGCGACTGCAGGATCGCCTTCGCCTGCACCCGCCCGGTTTCGGACAGGTGGTCGGCGTAGCTGGCGTACCGTTCGCCGCTGCCCTCGAGCAGGTAGTTGAGCACGACGAGGCGGCTGACGTCCTTCATGCGGTCGTCGCTGAAGAACCGCGGCAGCCACACGATGGTGTTCTCGTCCCAGTTGCGGGCGCGCATGGCGTCGACGCGGGCGTGGTCCTCGGTGGGGGAGTGGCCGGGCTCGTCGAACGGGTGGTCGATGACGAACTTCCAGGTGCCCTCCGGGGCCCGGAAGTGCTCGTCGGTCAGCCAACCGGCGTCGCGGACGTTGCCGAACACCAACCCGACCTCGCGCACCGAGCCGCGCCACACCCGCCGATACGAGTAGCCGCCCAGCATGTCCTGAGCACCCAGTTCGGGAAGCCCGAACGCCTCGGCGACCAGCCGCTTGATGAGGTCGCGGTGGCGTCCGGTGTTGTCCTCGCCGCGGGCGCGGTCGATGATCGACTCGTAGTCGACGTCGGAGAGTTGCAGCGAGATCTGCGGGTTGCGGGCGTCGGTCTCGACCTTGATCTCGGGCACCTGCCCAGCCCAGTGCCGCACCTTGGCCAGCACGACCGCGGCCTCGCCGTTGGGCAGGGGCGACCGGATCGACCCGTGGTTGAGGGACGCCAGTCGTCCCGCGGTCAGCGCCTTGAGCGCTGGCACGTTGGGCGCGACAGCGCTGAGCAGCAGGGTCTTCGCGAGCCGCAGGTCGGCCTCCAGTGCGGGTGGACGCTGCGTCCCCGGGTCTGCGAGGTCGGCCGGGATGAGCCCGTACTCCTTGAGGATCAACGGCTGCAGGCGCTGCTGGTACAGGGTGCTGGCCGCCCGGAACAGCGCCGCGGACGCCTCGTCGAGCGGTTGGTCGCCGGCGGCGCCGGTCACCAGGTGGTCGAACGCGTCCCCGACCGGGATGACGTCGTCGATGGTCAGGGTGTCGCGGCGGTCGACGAGGATCTGCTGCATGACCTTCAGGGCGGTGCGTTCGCGCTGCATCACCCCGGCCAGCGACCGCAGGGTCGACACCAGCGCCGGCGAGAACGGGTAGGTGAGCCGGAACTGGGCGGCGTCGGCGCCCTTGTGGGACGCGTCGGTGTTGATGCCGTCGAGCAGCACGTCCCACGACTCGGCCCGCCGGTCCAGCCGCGCGAACGCCTCGTCGATCTCGGAGGACGCGGCGGCGTCCCGCGGCGCGAGCAGGCGTTTGTTGGCGACGTAGGGCAGGTTGTCGTCGCCGAGGGTGATCTTGCGGAACCGGCCCTCCTGGAAGTTGAACGACTGCTCCAGGGTCTGCTGCTCGGCGCCACTGGCCCCGGAGTCGGCGAGCCAGCGCCGCAGATCCATCTGGCGGGCGATGAACGACACGAGCGGAATCCGCCGGCCGCCCTGGCCGCCCTCGACCAGTTTGGTGAGCTTCTGGCTCTCGGTGCCGAAGAACGCGTGATCGCGGATGCGGAAGGCCAGCCACAACACCAGTTCGTCGAGGAACAGCACCACCGCGTCGTAGCCGAGCGACTGGGCGTGCTCGGTGATCGCGGTCAGGCCCTCGTCCAGCCCGACGTGCGTCGCGTGGCCGGCATAGGCGCCGAAGTAGTGCCGTTGCAGGGCGGCCACCAGTTCGGCGCGCCGGGGGTCGGTGGCGGACGCTGCCTTCGCCGCCTCGTAGGTTTCGGGTTTCCAGGTGCCGGCGTCGCCGAGCACCGCCCCCCACGCGTCGGCTGCCTCCGCGCTTTCGTTGAGTCCGGCGAAGAACTCGTCGTCGCCGAGCCGGCGGCGCATCCCGTCGGCGTCGGCCATCAGCCGCGCGGTCTGGTGCAGCAGCGGCAGCGTGGCGCCGGGGTGCAGGTCGCGCACCTGCCGCAGGTAGCCGTCAAACAGCGCCTGTTCCATCGACGTGGCGCCGAGCATGTGGAACGTCAACGGCAGCACCTTCCGCCCCTGCAGGTGCGGGTCGTGGCGGGCGATGGCCGCTGACAGGTCGGGGATCGACCGGGCCTGGGGGTGCTGGCGCAGCAGCGTGTAAAGCACCGCCATGAAGTGGCTCTTGCCAGACCCGAACGTGCCGGTCAGGAACGCGCCCTTGCTGGTGTTGGCGTCGATCGCCTCGCCGACCACCCCGAGCGCGGTGTCGAACGCGCGCGCGATCTGGTCGGTGACCACGTAGTCGGCCAGCGTGCGCCCCAGGTGCGCGTCGTCGACGCTCTCGGTGAGCCGCAGCACGTAGTCAGCGCTCGACGTTGTCTCGGGGATGGTGAAGATGTCACGCAGCAGGGCACTCACGAACGGGCCCTCCTTCCGCGGGTCAGTGGTAGGGGACGCCAGCGCGCCAGGTCGTCGAGGGTGACGCCGAGGTCCTGGCAGTGACCCCGGAGTTGTTCGCCGCAGAACGCGGCCGGGCTGATTCCGAACAGCGGGTCGACGGACGCGTGCCACTGCTCGACCCAGGGTTGCAGTTCCGCCATCCCCGCCACCAGCGGGACCAGGGTCGCGTTTGGCGCGCCCTCTGCCTGGCGCTGCTGAATGATCGTGGCCAGCGCCAGGGACTGCTGGGCGTGGTCCCAGCCCGCCCAGCCGAGCAGCGGCGTCGGGTCGGTCTCCCGGCCGGCGCCCGGGTAGGCGATGAAGCGCTCTTTGGGCACGTCAAGCTTGCCGCGGGCCGACCAGTACGACTGCTTGCGGAAGTCGGCGTTGGTGTACTTCGGCGGCACCGGGATGGTCAGGGTCACGCCGGCATCCTCGCGCCGCTGCAGCGCCCACGTGTGCTGCCACTCGGCGAACTTCCGCAGCCCCGAATCCTTGAACCGGAACGCGGCCAGATAGGGCACGGCCTCCGGATCGAGCAGGACGGTCAGCGCTTCGGTGAGGTTGACGTCCCGGCGGCGCTGCCACAACTCGACCACCCCGCGGAACTCGGCGTCCCGGCCGAGCACGTCTGCCAACTGGCTGACCGACTGCGGCGTCGGGTGGCCCTGCGGGCTGAACCACAACTCGCGGTTCTCCACTCGGTCGAGCAGCCAGCCGCGCAGCGCCTTCTCGGCCTGCTTGTCGAACGGTTCGGACGCCCACCGCCGCTTGTACTCGGGAGCCTCCAACAACCGGATCGCATCCACCGACTCGATCGCGTCAATGCGCCGCTTGACGACGTCGCGGTAGTCGGCCGGCCAGTGGGCCGGGATCTCGGTGATCGGGGTGGACCCGTGCCGGGAGAACCACGCGGTGTCATCCTCACCGGCAGCGATCTTGCTGCCCAGCACGATCTCGAACGCGCGCTCACCGAGACGGACCTCGGGCGGCTCGCCGGCGTAGGTGAGCGCCTCGTCGAGCAGCCCGTAGGACGCGTACACCTCCCAGTCCAGTTCCTCCTGGTGGGCGATCATACGGCCACGTAGGGATGCCTGGGCGCCCTCGGCGTCACGGAGCAGGTCGGCGGTCGGGGTCGTGGACTCGATCAGCGTGGCGACCTGCTGGCGGGAGAGGCCCTGGGCAAGGGTGTCGAGGACGCGGGCTCGTTCGAGGGGGAGGGCCTTCGGGAGCGGGAAGTCCTGAAGTGTGGTCCCGGTGAAATCGTAGAACCGCTCCCATTCCGAAGGAGTGAAACCACCCCCCTCACCTCGGATACCCTTGTCGTGGCTGTTCTGCTTCAACCAGAAGCACGCCGTCGACGAGTTCAGGACCCCCAGCAGCCTCAGGTGATCGTCCTCGGACGCCTCCGCCGACAGCTTGATCACCGGCGCCGACTGCTTGAACACCTTGCCACCGCGATCGAGGACGAAGTGGTTGTGCGTCACCACGGACGCGAAAGTTATCGAGAGCGTCGAGCGATATCGCTCAGGAACCCAGCGATACCAGCCCCACCAGCTTTGACCGAGGTCGGTCTTCGTCTTGCCGTCGAAGCTTACGGTGCCACCCAGAACCGAGCGAAGAGGCCATTGCCGCCGATACCAGGCTGCGTCCTGGTCGAGTGTGACGAGCGACAGATCGGATGCGTAGGGAACCAGCGCCCAATCGCCCTCCATCGTCTTCCAGTCCCGCACCACGTCTCCGGTAATAACCGCACGGACCAGTTCGTCGCTCAGGCCAGCTCGGAGAAGCGATTCTCGGGACGCGACGAACGCGTCATCGGCTCCGGGAAAACTCGCAAAACCGATCTTGCCGAGAATGTGGCTGGCCAGGCGGCTGCCCTTCGAGCGCTGCATAGCCCCGATCGTCGTGTCTGTGCCACCGCCCGAGAGACTCCAGGGGTGTCTGCCCAACAACTTCCGGTCCAGGTCCGTCACGCTGATCCACGCGTTGTCGGTACCCGGTTGGTCGATCCCCGTGACGATGGCGCGCCACACGAGCCCGTTCGCTGCTTCCTCGGGCCGACCGGGCTCGCCCCGAACCCCGAGCACTGCCCGCACTGTCGGGAGCTGCACCGGTTGGTTTCGTCCCACGAGGATGACGGTGGGCGTCCCGTGGCCGGGGATGTAAGCGCCCGAGGTGTCGATCACCAGGCGCAGATCGAGGTGGGCGAGGAGATCCTCGATCATGGGGGTGCCAAACTCGCGCTTCATGAAGGCGTTCGATGTGATCTGCCCGACCCACCCGGCGGGTTGGCCATTCTTTGAGCGCTTGGCGAGTCGGAACAGGAGTTCCATGAACGGGGCTGTCAGTTGGTACTTTCCCTTGAGGTGCGCGAACTTCCTCCTGTATGAGGCGCTGAGCTTCGGGTCCTTGACGGTGATGTACGGCGGGTTCGCAACGACGGCGTCGTAATGGCCCAGCAGCAGGGCATCATCGAGGGCGTCGGCATGCTCGGTCGAGTAGGCGAAGCTCTCCTTGGCACCGAACAGCGCGTCCTGGTCATGGTTGAACCACAACGAGTCACCGGCGAGCACGTTGATCCGGAACCCGGGCGCCCGCTCCAGCGACGTGGCCCGGATCACCTGCAAAGCCGCAACCGTGAGCCGGAACTTCGCGATGGCCACGGCGAACGGGTTGAGGTCGACTCCCCACACGGCGTCCAACGCCTTGCCCACCCGATCCCGCACTCCCAGGCCGGGAGCCTCGGCGTCCCACCTGGCCAGGATGCGGCGGAACGCGCCGAGCAGGAAATGTCCGGAGCCGCAGGCGGGGTCGATCATCTTGAACCCGTCGAGCGGTCGGTCTTTGAGGGCGGGTTCGAGGGTGCGGTCGAGGATGAACTCCTCGACGAATTCGGGTGTCTGCAGCAGGGCGTAGGTCTTCTTGGCGTGGTCGGAGAGGTCCTGGTAGAGGTCGCCGAGGAAGCGGGTGTCCAGGCCCGGGTCGGTGAAGTCGTGCGCCAGCGCGCCGGCGTCGTCGCGGCGTCGCCAGAATTCCAGCAGCCGGGTGATGGCCTGACCGGACGGTGAGACGGTGTGCAGCATCGCCTGGTCGTCCACCAGTCCGGAGGTCGCGGGCGTGGCGGCGAGGTGGCCGATCGCCTGGGCGAGCCATTCGCGGTCGGTGTCCTCGGGGTGGCTGCGGAAGAAGGCGAGTTGGGCGTCCAGGGCTTCCTGGCGGCGCTCGGGTGGTCCGGAGATCCAGACCGGGTCGAGCAGGGCGTTGTCCTCGCAGGACCGGACGAACACGCTGGTCAGCACCCACGACACGGCGGCTTGGGTGATGCGGTCGTCGGCCCACGCGGTGTAGGTGGTGGCGGTCCGGTCACCGGCCAGCGCGGCGGCGTGCTCCTGCTTCCACGGTCCGTCGAACTCGGGCAGGGTGATGCGGTCGCGCAGGTCGTCCTCCAGCACCAGCACCTGCTTCTTCAGGTCGGCGACCAGGGCGGCTGCGGCGATCACTGGGGGAGTCCTTCCGGGGCGGGGCTGTTCTGGGTGGCGGTGTCCTGGGGAATGGGGACGCTGCGGTGGGTCAGGATCCACTCGGGCGGCACCGCCACGTACTGGCTGGGGGCGGTGAGCGGCAGCGGGTGGCCGTCGACGACCGGGCCGACGCGGCTGTGCAGTTGCGGCACCACCAGCCAGATGGCGGTCGGGCGTGCGGTGGCCAGGTCGAGCCAGTCGGTCAGCAGGCCGAGCGCGTCGTAGCGGGCCAGCAGCGACGCGTCCACCAGCACCACGGGGCGACCGTCGGCGTCCGCGATCGCCTGCTCGACGGCCTCACGGACGGCGGGCAGCGACCGCTGCACCAGCGCCCGCAACCCCTGGTAGGGCCGCGATCCCGGCACGTCGGAGTCCGCCCCGAGTACCTCGGACCACGGGATGCCCGCACTGGCGGCGGTCTCGTGCAGCGCGTCCATCAGGGTGTGGGTGAGGTCGACCTCGACGACGTCGAAGTCGGTGCGCAGCATCGTGAAGAACCGCTCCAGGTACAGGGCGCCCACCCCGAGGGCGAGGAACGAGCGGCTGCCACGGCTGTCGGCCAGACGTTGCCCGACCGCGCCCGGCCCGATCACCCCGACCGCGGGCGACAGGCGTGTCACAGGACGCGAGTCCAGACCGGTGGTGTCACCGCCGCGGACGGCCGGGGCCAGATAGGTGCGGCGGTCGTCGTCCCAGCGCAGGCCGAGCGACTGCTGGGCGATCTGGTCGAGATCGGGACGGGACGGCAGCGGTGCCAGATCGGGGAACCGGGCGCCGACCCGGTCGCGCAGGTCCTTGGCTTCGTAGGCCTGGCCCGGCAGCACCGCAGGGACGGCTCGACGCAGGGCCGCCGCTATTGTGAGGTCTCGGTGGTGCAACTCGCCGGCGGCGGACGCCCCGGCGTGGCGGGCCAGGTGGGCGCCCAGCCGGGCCAGCCGGAGCCCGTCGCGCAGGCCGTCATGCGCAGTGTCGGTGCTTGTCGCGGCGCCGTCAGGGGGCGTTGCTGCCGAGCCCGTCCGCTGGCTGGGGCTGGCGGTGAGCACGCGGCCGAGTTCGGCTGCCACCCGGGAGGCGGGGACGAGTGCTTCGGTGCCGGTGAGGTTCGCCTCGTCGACCAGGGCGTCGGCGCGACGTCCCAGCGCCTCGGCGACGTCGAGCAGGTCGGCGCGGGCGGCGAGCAGCACCGGCTGTCCGTCGCGGCGCCGCAGCAACCAGCCGCCCGCCTCGTCGCCGACCAGTTTCTCGTCGCCGGACAGGTGCTCGGCCCGGTCGACGGCGTTCCGGCGCTCGACGGTGCAGCGCAGCAGGCCCTGGGCGAGCCGGGTCTCCTTGGCGTCGACCGACTCGGGAGCGGCGACCATCAACGTCAGCAGATGCTCGGCAAGCTCGTCGAAGGTGGCACCCCACCCAACTCGGACAGCCGCTGGTCGACCGCGGTGCCGAGCACATCGAGCAGGGTGCGGGCGGCGTCGTCGTCCGCCCACCGGTCCTGCAGGGTGGCGAAAAGTTGGCTGATGCGGCCGGCGGTGACAGGTGGACGAACGGCGGCGGAAAGTTCCGCTTGGGTGGCGTTCGCACCGACGCTGCCGCTCAGCCCGAGCAGCATGGACGCGAGCACCACGGCCCGGTCGTTACGCTGCCCGCGGAGCGGCGCCAGCAGCATGTCGGCGCACTGGAACGGATCGTCGAGTTGCGCCCGGCGTGCCTCGACCGCCCAGCGACGCCCACGGCGTCCGAACCTGCTGCGCCACAGCTTCGCGCGGGCGTGCACCTCAATCTTGGCGGGGCCGGTCAGACCGGGCAGCCGGGTCAGCCGCCACGCGTCCACCAGGACGAGATCACCGACGGTCGCCAAGCGAAGCTGCTCCAACGCCGACAGGGCGCGCGGGGTGAGCCCGGACTGGGTCAGCGGCGTTTCTGCTGTGGCCGCCTCGGCCAGCGCGTCGGCGTTCTCGGGAACGACCGAACTGTCGGGGAAGCAGGCCCGCCATTCGCGCAGCATCTGCTCGGCGGTGTGGTGGCGGGTGGCCGCGTCGCGGGCGAGGGCGGTGCCGAAGAACGCGACCAGCGGGGCCTGGACGGACCGATCGACGTCGGCGGCTCAAGGGTGACCTCGTCGGCGATGGACGCCGGGTCGGACATCCCGTCGCCGTAAACCGGGGTGTGACCGGTAGCCATCTCGAACAGCACCACCGCGGCCGCGTAGCGTTCGGCGGCCGAATCGTACTGGCGGCGTCCGGTCAGGAACGGGTCGAGGTAGGGACGGGTGCCGGCTTGCGTGTCGGAGGCCAGCGCCTTCGTCAGCGAGAAGCCGAACAGCTTCAGGTGCTTGGCGCGGGATGAGGCCTCCTTGTGGACGCCCAGGTTGGCGGGTTTGATGTCGCGGTGGGTGATGCCGGCGGCGTCCAGGGCGACCAGGGCCTCGAGCAGGTCGGTGCCCCAGCGCTCCAGCAGATCGAGGGGCAAGCGGTCGCGGTTCCCGAGGTGGGTGGCGAGGGTCTCGCGACCGGCGCTCTCGAGCAGCAGGGCGCTACGGCCGCCGACGGCCAACGGGCCGTCCAGCAACTTCACGATGCGCGGGTGCGAGATCAGCCGCAGGGCGTCGGCCTCGTCCTGCAGGCGCCGGGCGGCCGAGTCGTCCAGCGCCACTTTGAGGACCCGGTCGGGGGCGTCCGGGTGCTCGGCGTCGGAGACCAGCAGACCCACCGCCGTCGACCCGGCGCCGAGGCGGCTGGTGAGGGTGAAGCGACCGTCCAGGACCGCGCCCGGGCCGGCGTCGAGCGGGTCGGTCACCTCTTCGGAGGCGGTGGGCTCTGCCGCGTCGAGGGCCTCCAGGAAGCTGCCGACGTCGGCCAACCGGTCGCTGACCCGCGGGCGGGTCGCCTGCAGGATCGCCTTGCGCAGCGGGGGCGGGGCCTGCGGCAACTCGACCGAGACGTCCAGGCCTTCCTGGTCGCGCAGGCGGGCGATGAGGTCGGCGCGGGTGCGGGCCGGTGCGCGGCCGCCGGTGACGACGTAGAACGCCAGCGCACCCAGACCGAAGACGTCCAGGCGCAGCCGCTCGGGGGCGCCGACCTGGACCTCCTCGGGCGCGCTGAACGCGTCCCGCAGCCAGCGCTGGGCGAGCGCCAACTGGTTGACCGGGTCGGCGACGGCCAGCGTTGTGACGCCCCTTGTCATGGTGGTGGTCGACTCATCGGTGCGCCCCACCCCTTGCCAGTCGGTGATGCGGGCCTGGACGCGTCCCTCGCGGTCGGTGCGCACCAGGATCGCCCGCGGGTTGAGGCCCCGGTGCACCACGTTCTTGCCGTGCGCGTACTGCAGGGCTTCGCCGATCTGGCGGATCAGGGTGAGTTGGGACTCGAAGCTCAGGGCGCGCGACTGCTCCGCCATCCACAGGTCGAGGCGCTGCCAACTGGGGTCGTAGGGGAAGACCAGGCCGGGGCCGAGTTCGGAGTCGACGTAGTCCTCTGGACGCAGGATCGCATCGTGGCTCAGGTGCTGCATGACGTGCAGTTCGTGGACTGCCAGGGCCCGCAACCGGCGGCGGACGTCCTCGGACGAACCGTCGGGGGCGACGCGGAACCGGATCAGGTGGCGGCGGGTCGGCAGGTGCTTGTGGCTTGCCAGCCAGTCCTGCCAGCCGGGGCCGTCCTGCAGGGGTTGTGCGTCCAGGGCGAACGAGCCGATCTCGCGCTGGTGAGGACGCAGGCCGATCCGCTTCATGAGGCCGATGACGGCGCTCTCGTAGAGCTTTGTGGCCGGGCGGGGCGCACGGGTGAAGAGATCGGTGATCGGGGTCAGTCCGGAGCGGCGTTCGCCGCCTGGCAGCCCGTACAGGTCGCGGCGTCCGACCTCGGGAAGATCGCAGACGAAGTCGGGGTGGTGCAGGAACACCGCCTCCTGGATGTACGGGATGACCTCGTTCGCCTTGGGCCGTTCCGGGTCGAAGGGTTGGCTGCGGGACCAGTCGTCGAAGGCGTCCATGAGCTTGGACCGCAGTCGCTTCGCCTTGCGGTTGGCGAGCAGGAGGGGGGATTCCTCGGCGCCGTGCCCGTCGCGCACCCACAGTTGATCGGTGCCGCGAAGGCGTCCGGAGTAGTACTTCAACTCGACGAGGTGGAGGCCGTCCGGGGCGAGGACCAGCAGGTCGACCTCGGACCAGGTTCCGCGGTCGTCGCGGAACTCGAAGTTGGACCAGGCGCGGAAGGGTGACCGTTTGGGGAGGATTTCGCGGACGATCCGCAGGCCCTCGGCCTCGTGCGGGAATTGCGACGGCGTGACCTCGACCCAGCGGTCGTCGCCCATGCCGTCCCCTCCCCGTGGCTATCTTCCCCACCCTAGCCGCGAACAGGCGGAGGGGGAGTTGGACTTGCTTCAAATCCGACTAGGCGCCCGCCGCTGCTCTGGGCGCCTCGGTAGCCGAGCAACGCTGCGGCGCCACCGGCTCACGATTTGACCGGCGTCGTCCCCCCACTCGCGCTGACGCGGACGTTACGCGCCGACGCGGACGTTAAGGCACGGACGCTGATGTTCCACCGACCGCAGCCGTGACTTAACGCCCGCGTGGACGCCCAAAGTCCGCGTGGACGGCGGCGCTTCCCGGCCCTACCCGCATCTCACCCCAGCCGGAGTGCCTCGGTGATCACCTGCAGGACGCCGTGTTCGGCGTTGGACGGCGCGGTGTACTTCGCCCGTCGGTGCACGTCGGAGTGCGCGTTGGCCATGGCGTAGGACCATTCGGCGGCGTCCATCATCTCAAGGTCGTTGAGGTAATCGCCGAAGGCCATGGTCTGGGCCGGTGTGACACCGAGCCTGGCCTGGACCTGCCGCAACGCCGACCCCTTGTTGGCGTCCAAGTGCATGATGTCGACCCAACTCGAGGCAGCCACCACGACCTGATAGAAGGCTCTGAAATGCGCGAGCCGCGGCGCCAACACGGTCTCTGCACTGCCTGCGAAGTGCACAGCAACTTTCAGGACGGCGTCGTCCACTTCGAGAAGATCGTCCACGAGCGTGAGCTTGCTGTAGTACTTCTCGACCTCGTCTCGAAACGCAGCCCCGGACGGCTCGATGTAGGCGGACTGCTTGCCTCCCAGCACCGCGCTGATGCCGGGCAGGCGCTCGTCGAGACCACGCGTCTGCCAGACGACGTCGTGGACGGCGTCCCGCTCCAGCGGCGTGCAGCTGACCTCGACGCCGTCCCGGACCACGTAGGTGCCGTTCTCGGCGATGAAAGCCATGGATTGGCCGTGGGAGCCGAACAGGTCGGCCAGTCGTGCGTACTGGCGTCCGCTGGCGGGCGCGAACACCACGCCGCGTTCGCGCAGTTGGTCGAGTAGTTCCCAGGTGCCGGGCGGCATCTGCCCGGCCTCGTCGAGCAACGTGCCGTCCATGTCCACGGCGATGAGGCGAATATCGGACGGTGCGGACGGGGACGCATGCATCAGGATTCCTTGGTTGGGCGGTGATCTCGGGCCGCGGCAACCGCTGAGCTCGCCGGGCGCTCGCATCAGTCTAGGTGGAGGGGCCGCTGGCGCCCGTGACAGGACGGGTGTCGGACGCCCGAGGAACCGGAGCTCACGGTCGGAGGCCAGAGGCGAGGCGGTTTGGAGTCTTATACCCCAAGGGGTATGCTAAATGGCAGAATTCAGAGCATGAAGGAGATCTCAGATGTGTAGCCCCATCACCTGCAGCGTTTGCGGCAAGACCACATGGTCGGGTTGCGGCCAGCACGTAGCCTCGGTGCAGGCGCGGGTCCCCGCTGACCAGTGGTGCGGTGGGCACGCCCAGTCCGCGCAGCCCACGGTGAAATCGAGTTCGGGGCTGTTCAAGATCTTCGCACGATGAAGCGGGCGGGACTGGCTGCGGCGCTGGCGGCCGCGGCCCTTCTTCTCGGCGGATGTTCTGCGGGGGCGGTCAGCATGACGTCCGGCCCGACGGCTGCCACGGCGCCGGCGAGGGCCGCCACGCTTTCACCAGCCGATTTCGCTGCCGCCGCGAAGCGTCCAGACACGGTGATTCTCGACGTTCGAACTCACGCCGAGTTCACCTCGGGGCACCTGCCCGGTGCGGTGAACCTCGACGTCGAATCCCCGACCTTCGCCGAATCGCTGGGCAGCCTCGACCCCGGCAGCAATTACGCGGTCTATTGTCGCAGCGGCAACCGTTCCAAGGTGGCGATGGACGTGATGCAGCAGCGCGGCTTCACCAGCCTGTTCCATCTGGACGGCGGTATCAACGCCTGGAAGTCGGCCGGCGGCGAGGTCGTCACCGACTAGCCCAACCACGGCCCGATCAGGCGCTCGTCAGCGCGCGTCCGGCGGGAGTTCGCAGAATCCGGCGGGTTGGATGTCCAGCGCCTGGATCGTGCGCCCCCAGTAGTTCACTTGCGCGGCGGTGGTGGCGATGATCACGATCTCGCGCTCGGTAAACAGGGTCGTGAGGTTCGCCCGCAGATCGTCGCTGAAGGCCAGGGGAGTGGACGAGATCGCACGCGTGTAGGCGATGGCCGCGAGTTCACGCGGCTTGAAGGTGGTTGCGGACGCCTCCTGGCCGCGTTGCAGGATCCGGAGTTCTTCCTCCCCGACTCCGGCGGCTTCGGCCTCGAAGCTGTTCATGTCCACGCAGAACGGGCAGGAGACGGTCAACGAGGCGGTAACGCGCACCAGTTTCAGGAGCCGGGGCGACGGTTCGCCGTGTGCAACCAGGGATTCGAGCAGTCCGGCGCCGACGGCCGCCTTCGGATACCAGGCGAGTAGTCGCGCTGGCTCCATCCTGCGTCCGGTCACGCGTTCGGAGACCCAGATGCCGAGGCGCAGCAGGGGGTTCGTCGTGCGCGGCTCCGCGATCATTGCCATGGGCCCATCCTGCCGCGACGAGCCACAACCCGTGTGGGTTTCGCTTCGCCCCCTCAGCCGTGGTGGCCCTTCAGGACCATCCGCATGATCCGGGTGTTGAACGCCAGGAACCGAGTGAACTGGAACGGGATGTTGCGCCGCATCTGTTGGGTGCGCTGGGTGGGCAGCGGGGCGCTGCTGACGTCTAGGACTGGCTGGTCGGCGGGTGCGGTGTGGGTGGAATCCGTCATGGTGGCCTACTCCGGGATCAGCGGCCAGCCGAGCTTGGCCTTGGCTTTGTAGAGGAAGAGGTGGTGCAGCATCAGCTTCACCCAGTGACCGTGCAGTCCGAGTTCTCCGCGCGTCTCCTTGAGGTCACGGCCGGTCGGGTAGCGGTCGAAGTCGGGTACGATCGGCAGCATCGTCATGGCCGCGGCCGAGCCTTTGGTCAATCCCGTGCCGGCCGACGCCACGCAGGCAGCACCCATGTTGGCCATGGATGCCCGCTCGGCGGCTGCGCCCGGGTCTTTCAGCCGGCGCGCGATGGTCATCGCCGCTGACTTCCCCATCACCCCGGAGGGCATGCCGGTGCGCGGCGGTGCCGGCGCGATGACGGTGCCGTTGGGCGTCTTGCGCGGCTGGGAGATCGCGTGAGGAGGCGCGAAGGCGATCCCGACGGCGAAGATGTTGGAGTGGCCGGGCACCTCGTAAGTGGACGGCCAGTCGGCCGCTTTCCATTCCGGGTACGGCTTGGCTGTGTAATCGGCGTCCACCTTCATGAACCCGCTGGGCGCGAACAGTTGTTCGGTGATGTCGCTGCCGTCGCTTGAGTAGGCCTTCAGTCCGACGCCGCCGAACGGCGGGATCAGCATCGCGAAGTCGAAAGCCAAGGTGTGTTTGGCGCCGTCCAGGGTTTCGTAGTGGATCAGGCCCTCTTCTACCTTTTCGACGTGGGCGCCGGCAATGGCCAGGACGCCGCGTTCCCGGAACAACGACTGCGTCCACAGTTCGGAGGTTGTCTCGAATCCCTCCTGGTCGAACACCATGCCGCCCACCCCGAAGTCACCCAGGGTGGCCTCGTTGGTGAGGTAGATGATCGTCGCCAGATCGCGGACGCCGGCCTGCCGGACTGTGTGGTCGACGTTGAACACGTACTCGAAGGCCGCGCCCTCGCAGGTGCACGTGCCGTGGCCCATTCCCACCACCAGAGTCTGTGGCTGTCCGGCCTTCATCTTCGCGATGGACGCATTGAGGGACGCGGCCGCGTGCGTCGCGTGGTCGGCGGTGCACACCGACTGCGTGAAACCGCCGGGACCCATTCCGGGGGTGGCTTCGAAGCGAAGCTTGGGGCCGGTGGCGTTGATCAGGAAGTCGTAGGGGACGGTTCCCGGTTCGCCTTTGCGGTCGGGGGACGTGTGTTCGATGTCGACGAAGGGGCGGGGGTTAGCCGTGGTGCCTTCGGGGTGGATCGCGACCGCCTTCGCTTGGGTGAAGGCGATCTTTTGTCGCCTGTAGACGTCAGCGAGTGGGAACAGGACCTTCTCGGCGGGCATGTCACCCACACCGACCCAGATGTTGGATGGGATCCAGTTCCATTGTGAATTGGGGGAGACGACAGTTACGGAATGGTCCTTGCTGATCAGGCGCTTGAGGTGCAGGGCAGCGGTGTGCCCGGCCACCCCCGCTCCCAGTACGACGATGTCGGCCATGGGGGTCCTCCCAATAGTCCGCGGTGCCGTGCGGCACCCTCTCACCATAAAACTCCCCGGCAGGACTGTCTGCTTTTGTGCGGATTTGGATACCCCTATGGGTATGACTAGGATTGAACGGTACCCAGTCTGAGCATCGAAATCCGAGGAGCCGCAATGGCCACCCAGAATCTGACCGCCGCCACGTTCGAGACCACCGTGACCGAGAATCCGATCGTCCTGGTCGATTTCTGGGCTGCATGGTGTCCCCCCTGCCGCATGTTCGGCCCGGTCTTCGAGAAGGCGTCGCAGAAGCACGCGGGGATCGTCTTCGGCAAGGTGGATACGGAAGCCGAGCAGAGCCTCGCGCAGGCGGCCCAGATCACCTCGATCCCCACGCTCATGGCTTTCCGGGACGGAATCCTGGTGTTCAACCAGCCCGGCGCCCTGCGTGCGTCCGATCTGGACCGGTTGATCGAGAGTGTCGAGGCGCTGGACATGGACGAGGTTCGCGCCCAGTTGGAGTCGCAGCAGGCCGAGGCTGTTCGGTGATCGACCGCGAGTCGGGACTCGACCAGCGTCCGCTGTTGGGCCCCGACGGACGGATTCCAGCCGTCCATGCCGTCGCAGTCAAGCAGCAGGGCGGCCTCGCGGCGTTGCGGGCCGGTTGGCTGCCGCGCCACACCTTGGCCATGCTGCTGCTCACCCCCACCGCCTTCTTCGGTTATCGGGCGGCGCTCGGGGCGGGATGGGACACCCCGACCGGTGTCCTCGTCGTCCTGGCGATGGCGCTCGTCGGCGCCCTGATTCTCACCACCTACCTCCCGTTGCGCGGCGCGGTGGGCACGGGGCTTTCGTCCTGTGCGCTGATGCCCGCGCTGCTCGTGCCCATGGCGGCGTTCCTGGTGAACGGTCCGGTGGCGACCGGGAGCGGATTCCTGGCGCTCGGTCTTCTCGGCGTCGGCCTCGTGCAGCGGGTCTCCGGGGCGAACGCCTGCCGGTAGGCGCCCGGGACGCGACCGGTTACCGTGCCGAGGCGTCGCGCTCGGCGGCCGTGAACCCGACGACAACTGCGTCTTCGCCGGACGCCCGTGCGGCCCGGACGCGTCCCACCACGGCGGAGGTAGCAGCCATGACGGAGTCGGCGGACGTCCGGGAATAGGTCACCGAGCGGTTGGCCTGGACGCCGAGGCTCGTGCCGACCTCGACTGCGTCCTGGTCGGCACCCATGTAGAGGAATTCCCAGCTGTACTGATTCGTCTGCTGCTGGACGAGCGCCTTGACGGATTGGTGAGTCCACTCCTTGGAGGCGTTCTCGTAGCCGTCCGTCATGATGCCGACGATGACGGTGCCCGGCCGCTGGTCTTCTGGAAGTGAGGCGAGGCGGGCGCCCGCGTCGGTGACGAGCCGGCCGATGGCATCCAACAGGGCGGTGCTGCCGCGCGGCCGCAGGTCGAGTTCGGGCACGTCGACGATGGGCCGATCGGTGTAGACGACCTCGTAGTGGTCGTCGAACTGGGCCAGGGTGACCCGGCAGTCGCCGGGGTGCTGCCGCTGGTCGGCGATGAAGGCGTTGAACCCGCCGATGGTGTCGTCGCGGATGGACTGCATCGAGCCGGAACGGTCGAGCAGGAAGTAGATGTGCGTGAGATTCGGGTTGGTCATGGCTCCTCCTGGGTTCCTCAGGTGTCGCGGTGACGCCTGAATCTGTGTGGTTCGACTGGGTTCCTCAGGTGTCGCGGCGACGCCTGAATCTGTGTGGTTCGACTGGGTTCCTCAGGTGTCGCGGCGACGCCTGAATCTGAGTGGTTCGACCGGGTGGTCCGGTGTGGGTGCCGGGCGGCCGAGTTCGGCGTCGTAGCGCGCCCGCTCGACGGACGTCCTGGTGACGCGCCCCTCGGGGCTCGCGTAGGGCATCAGCCGCGCCGTCCGCGCCAGCCGGGGCCCGACGGCGTTCTCTGACAGGTTGGCCAACTGTCCCGCCTGCCGCAGCGAGGTGCCCTCCTCGAGGACGGTTCCCGCCATCGCCTCGTCGATCGCCCGGGTCAGGTGCTCCTGAGCGTCGGTGAGGAAGGGGAGCGCGTCCCTGGCCGTGCCGGACGAAGCCGCGCCGGCGAGCGCCTCGGCCGCGTCCTGGATCAAGCCCTCGAGTTCTGGTCTTCCGATTCCCACGCAGTAAATGATACGCAGTTAGTGCGGATGCGCAAGGGTTGGCCAAACTAGGAACCAGCGCTGCCCGATTCGTGGCAGCTCAAGGAGGGCTGGTAACATCAAGAACGTTGTTGTTTGAGATTCTCGTTTGCTTGTTTGGTTTCGGCACCGGATTCCGGTGTGTAGTCCTTGCGGGAAGCGTTCATTGCAGCATCACTGAGCGCCGCGACCGCGGTTGCTCCGCTTCCTTACCAAGAGGAGAAACATCATGGCTACAGGCACCGTCAAGTGGTTCAACGCCGACAAGGGCTTCGGCTTCATCGCACCCGAGGACGGTTCGGACGACGTGTTCGCCCATTTCTCGGCGATCAACTCCGGCGGGTTCCGTTCGCTGAACGAGGGCGACCGCGTGTCTTACGACACTCAGCGCGGCCCGAAGGGTCTGCAGGCTGAGAACATCAACGTTCTCTGAACTGTTCACCAGAAAAGGGTCCGGCGATTGCCGGGCCCTTCTGCATGCCTGGTGAAGCCGGGCTCCGCCTAGAGTGGCGGCCGTGAGGCAGACGGCGTCGATCCTGCACCTGGATCTGGACGCGTTCTTCGCCGCCGTCGAGCAGCGCGACAAGCCCTCCCTGCGTGGCAAACCGGTGATCGTCGGCGGGTTGGGGCAGCGCGGCGTGGTAGCGACGGCGTCCTACGAGGCGCGGCGTTTCGGAGTCCGTTCGGCGATGCCGATGCACGAGGCGCGGCGGCTGTGCCCGCACGCGGCGTTCCTGAGCGGACGGTTCGGCGCCTATCGCGAGTCCTCGCTGATCGTCATGGGTGTGCTGCGCGAACTGTCACCCCTTGTGGAACCGCTCAGTTTCGACGAGGCATTCGTCGATCTGACCGCCGGGGCCGTGAGCGACTTCACGAGCGCCGCCTTGCTGGACCTGGCGGAAAGCCTGCGCGCCGCCGTCCGCGAGCGCACGGGCGGGCTGACGGCGTCCGTCGGGCTTGGCAGTTCGAAGTTCATCGCGAAGGTGGCGTCCGAGTTGGCCAAGCCTGATGGCGTGCGCATCATCGAGCCCGGCACCGAGGCCGACGTCATCGCGGACCTCCCGGCCGCGGCGATCCCGGGAGTCGGGCCGGCGACGCTGGAACGCCTGGGCCGGTTGGGTGTCCGGACGATCACCGACCTGCGCCGGCTCAGCGAGGCCGAGGTTGTCCGTGAACTCGGCCGGGCGCACGGCCAGTGGGTGTTCGCGCTGGCGCTGGCGCGTGACGACCGTCCCGTTGTGCCCGAGCGCGAGGCGAAGTCGATCTCCGTCGAGGACACCTTCGAGACCGACCTCACAGACCCCTCTGAGTTGGCCGCCGTCGTGGAGCGGGACGCCAGGGTGCTCGCGGAGCGCCTCGCCAAGGCGGGACTGTTCGCGCGCACCGTCACACTGAAGGTCAGGTTTCCGGACTTCACCACCAACACGCGCTCGCAAACCATGCACGGGGCAACCGACCGCCCCGAGACCATCGCCCGGCTCGCACGGGCGCTGTTGTCCGGGTTGGACGTCAGCGCCGGGGTGCGGTTACTGGGTGTAGGGGTCGCCGGGTTCACCGATGCCGCGCAGGAAGAACTGTTCGAACTCCCCGATTCGGGGCCGGTGGTGGAGGAGAGCGCCGCGCTCCCGCCGCGCTGGGAGCCCCGTTACACCCCGGGGGCCGACGTCGTCCACGCAGTTCACGGCCCGGGTTGGGTGTGGGGAACCGGCCTGGGACGCGTGACGGTGCGGTTCGAGACGTCCGAAACCGCGCCCGGACCGGTGCGCACCTTCTCGCTGGACGACGCGGACTTGCGTCTGCTGTCGACGCGCGGCGCTCCGTCCTCGGACGAGGCCGATGGTGGGTGACTACGTCCCGATCTGTGCGCGCAACTCGTCGATCGCGCCCCAGTCGTTGGCGTGCATCGCGGCGACCACCTTGCCCTCGCGCCGCCAGTAGGCCCTGAACACACCGGTGGTGTCGCCTTCGATGGCGACGTCGTCGTAGCCGCGGGGGCCTGGGTAGCCGACGTACTCCATGCCGAGGTCGTACTGGTCGGTGTAGAAGTAGGGGAGTCGGTCGTAGGGTTCGGCCGCCCCGAGCAGGTTCTGCGCAACGACCTTGGCCTGCTGGAGAGCGGTGTCCCAGTGTTCGACACGCACCCGCTCGCCCAGACGCGGGTGGAACTGGTTGGCGATATCACCGATCGCGAAGACGTCCGGGTGCGACGTGCGCAGGGTCGCGTCGACCAGGACCCCATCGTCGACGTCGAGCCCGGCGTCGGTGGCCAGCGCGGTAAGGGGGACTGCGCCGATCCCGACTACGATCACGTCGGCGGTGGCGAGTTCGCTCGCCGTCACGGCCGTCCCCAGTCGCAGGTCGACGTCGTGCGCGCGGTGCAGATCGGCGAAGACCCGCCCGACTTCGGGTCCGAGGGCGGCCGCGAGCGGGACCGGTGCCACGTCGTGCACCGTCACCTGGCAACCCTGCAGGCGGGCGGCGGCCGCAACCTCCAAACCGATCCAGCCGGCGCCGACGATGGCGACATGAGCGCCCGCGGTCAGCGCTTCGCGGAGGCGGTCGCTGTCGGCGAGCGTGCGCAAATACAGGGCGGGCGGGCCCGCCTCCTCGGCAAGGCGCAGGTGCCGAGGTTGCGAGCCGGTGGCCAGCAGCAGCCGCTCGTAGCTCGTTTCGCCTGTCTCGGTGCGCAGCGTGTGGGCGGCGGGGTCGATCGCCAGGACAGGCGTGCCCAGGTGCAGGTCGACCCCGTGATCCGAGTACCACTGCTCCTTGCGGACCCACAACTTCTCCCGCGCCGTGTTGCCGAGCAAATAGCCTTTCGACAAGGGCGGACGCTGGTAGGGCAGTTCCTGCTCGGCGGCGAACAGCACGACCCTTCCTGCATAACCCAGCTTGCGTACTGTCACTGCCGCTGTTGCTCCGGCGAGCCCTCCACCGACAATCGCGATGGTCATGGCCTTCCCCCCCTCGTGCGGATCGCACAACGGTAGGACCGATTCTTGCTCAGATCAACGGATCCGGCCGCTGCGCCACAGCGAGGAACAATCCGAACGACCGGTCTTGACCGGCGACGGACTTCGTGAGGTGCGTGACCGTCGTGAAGGCAGGGTCGGTGAACCCAGCGGCGCTGATCAGCGCACCGAGTTCGGCGCGTCCGAAACCGTGGTGACCGGAGAAATCCTCACCATGGAAGGCCCCGTCGGGGTCGGCGTCCAGATCGGCGATGGCGAGCCAGCCACCCGGCCGGAGACCCGAGGCGAACCTGGCCAGCACGGGCTCGAGCGGCCGTACGTGGTGCAGCGACATGACCGCGTAGATCAGGTCGAAGGACTCCGGCGCGAGGTCGGCGCTCGTCAGATCGAGCGTCGCCACGGTGAAACGTGCGGCGTCGGGGCGGGCAGCGACGCGTTCGGCAACGACCTCCAGCATGCCGGGGGAGGAGTCCGCCAGCGTCACGTGCCCCAGGCGGGACGCCAGCGGCCAGGTGTTCAGCCCGGTGCCGCAGCCGTAGTCCAGGGCACGGGCGCCTCCCGGGATCGGCACGGCGTCAACGATGGCTGCCGCCACCAACTCGGCCCGCGCGAGTTTGTCCGGTGCGTCCCAAGTGCGGGCGGCGGCGTCGAAGAAGTCGGTCATGGGTTCATCATGCCGTGGAATCCTCGGCCCGATTGCCCGACGGAGAGACAGTCTGCGAGTACGGTGACGGGCAGGGTGAACCACCGCAAGGAGGGCTGATGAACGCATTCGAGTACACACGTCGGCAACTGATCCATGGGTCGGGGCTGGCTGTCCTGACGGTTGGAGCGGGGGCGCTCGCCGGATGTGGGACCACTGCGTCCACGACATCGGCCGGGACACCCACCGCGACCCCGAGCACGAGCGGCGGCACCACCGGACCAGCCACAACCCCCGCGACGACGGCCGGTTCTGCGTCTCCGCCCGCGGGGGTTGCCGTCAAGAAGGCCGACGTCCCGGTCGGGGGTGGCAAGGTGCTGCCCGATGACAACATGGTGGTCACGCAGCCGACCGCAGGGCAGTTCCGGGCCTTCTCGGATATTTGCACGCACCAGCAGTGCCCGGTGTCGGCTGTGCGTGACGGGGCGATCCAGTGCGACTGTCACGGCAGCAAGTTCTCGCTGACGACCGGTGAGCCCGAGTCCGGACCGGCCCAGCGGGCCCTCGACACCAAGAACGTGACCGAACAGGGCGACACGATCTACGTGTCCTGACCTGGCCCTGTGCTGTCGCGGGCGCCGCGGACTCCGTCGACAGGCAGACACACCACGCATCACCATCCCCGACCCGGCGCTTGCCGCAGCCGCGCGGGGGCAGCGTCGGAGGAGCATTGGTCGAAGCCTGCAGCGGCAGGTGAGGAGTTTCCGCCTTCAGAGGCGCCCGGCCCGTTGTGGCGGGTGTCCAGGCCCCCGCCATTGGCCCTAGGTTGGGGCCATGATCGTACGTCCCCTTCTCGCCCGCGCCTTCTGGGCGGTGTCGCGCTACCGCATTGTTTCCGAGCCGCCACCGGCAGGCGGCTCTGCTGTGCTGATCGGCGCCCCGCACACGTCCAATTGGGACTTCGCCTTCATGCTCGCGATCAGTTGGACGCACGGGATCTCACCGAAATGGCTGGGGAAGCAGTCTCTGTTCAAGGCTCCGTTCGGTGGCATCATGCGGGCCCTGGGCGGGATCCCCGTCAATCGCGAGAATCCCGGCCGCCTGGTGGAAGAGATAGTGGGGCGCGTGCGCGCCGGTGACCGGTTCTTCCTCGTCATCACTCCGGAAGGCACCCGTGAGCGCAGGAGGCTGTGGAAGTCGGGCTTCTACCGCATCGCCCGGGATGCCGAACTGCCGGTGGTGCTGGGCTACGTGGACTCGGCGACCCGCACGTCGGGACTGGGACCCACCGTCACCCTCAGCGGCGACGTAACCGCGGACATGGACCGAATCCGTGACTTCTACGCTGACAAACGCGGCATCCACCCAGAGGGCTTCACCCCGCCCAAGCTTCGCGAAGAACTGACTCGCCCAGACGCGGGGTGAACCTGGGCAGTGAGAGGGCAGCAGTTCATTTGAGCGGTGTGGGCTTTCACCGGGGCCCGAATTTGCGGGCCAGTGAAAGCCCACACCGCTCAAATGAACAAGTGGCAGGCCGACCGCGTTGATTTCGCGCCGCCACACGGCTCTGTCGATCGCCGACCTCATCGCCTCGCGCGGCGAGCGGCTATGAACCACGCCACGCCCACGCCTAGTTCGGCAACCGTCTTCACTGCCATCAGCACGGCCAGCGGAGCAGTCGCTCCCGTGAGGGTAAGCCCAGGTGTGGTGATGTAGGGCTGGTCGAGGGCGCCCTCCGCGGCGGCGCCCAGCGCCAGCCCGAAGCCGAGGATCACGCTGAGATGCAGCACCAGCATTCGGGTGATCGGGCCTACCAGCAGCCAGGGCCGCCGCTGCGCCGGCGCCGACCCAATCTCCAGCACCTCGGCGCCGAACCTCATGATCACGAGGATCAGGGGGATCGCCAGCGTGGGATCAAGGCGGACGCCAGTTAGAAACGCGGTGATTGCGACGAAGACGCCTTGGACGAGGGTGAAGGTGCCGTACCAGACGAGCCAGAACCTGTGGTCCATCAGCGAACCGCCCGGGCCGAGGCGGTGTAGCCGCATGGCCGTGGTGACGCCGACGGCGATGCTCTCCGCCAGGAAGGCGATCCACACGTTCCCCGGCGCCCACCCCCAGGCGACCACGCCGAGGAGGACCGTGACGTTCGACACGACCCCGAGCAGCACGCCGATGAGGTCGGTAAGAGCGAATGTCGGTGCGGGGACGTTCGTCATGGAACTCCCGGGGTTGGCGTGGGCAGATATTAGCGCGGTCGCTGAACCCGGGGGAGTGGCGTGGGAGGGCGGTTCAACCCAACTCATGGGTGGCCAGCGCCGCCGGGGACCAGCCCGGGCGCGGCGGAGTTCATTTCAGCGGTGTGGGCTTCCAGCGCCGCCGGAAATTGGGGGTCAGTGGAAGCCCGCACCGCTGAAATGACCTCGGATGCTCCTTAACGGGCGTCGGCGCAGCAGCCGCCGCCCGCGGCGCCGCCGGGAGTCCGGGGACCTTGCGATGAGCGCCGCCCGGGTGCTCATACTGGGGGGTGAGCGCGGATGGGAAGTCCCCGGCACTCGCCGCCCTGCTGCGGTGGGAGGCATCCGGGGCTGCGTGGCGGACGCGGTCGGTGACGGAGGCGTTCGCGGTCGTGGACCTCCTCACGTGCGACGGCGGTGAGGTGGTCGGCCAGTTGGACTCGCTGGATTCCGACTTCATTGCCTACGTGTGCAGCGGCGGCAGCGCTGCTGCGCGTGGCTGACGGGCGCCCTTTCCTGGTGTTGGCGCCCGATGCAGACTGGGCCGATGACGTTGCAACAGCAGTTGGATCGATTGGCAGCACTGGGCGTCGCTGACCTGGCCGGGATCACCAAAGAAGAGTTCTTCAAACTCGGTGACGGTCTTGATGGCGACGGTGTCCTTTGTGTTCACCCAACGCTGGTACCGCCCTCGACTCTGGCGTCACTGCTGCGGCACGAAGGCAAGCCGGGGTTCGTGGTGGAGGACATGAAAGACCTTGACGAGTTCGGTCCGATCGAAGCCGTGACGTTGCCTGATCGCGCCCTGTACCTGCTGCGTGGGGTGGACCGCGGAGATGAACTGCTCGATTGGACGCCCACCGCCGCGCTGCCCGAGATCCTCGCTCGGGACCGGACTCCACTCACGATCAGCGAAGGAATCAGTTGGCTGCTTCAAGACCCGGGCCGCCTCGAGCCCAACCGGTGCTTCATGTGCATCGGATCGCGCAAGCGACAGTCGCGCGGCGTCGACGCGCGAACGCCGGCGATTTGGATCAGCCGCGGGACGGGGCGCGACGGCCCGGCCCGACGAGACGCCCCCAAGGTCGGATGGTGCTGGGCCGGCAACCACCACACGTGGCTGGGCATCGCGTCCGCGACCGGGCGGGCCTGACCGTCGGGGCGCTCGCCATGAGCGAGATATGGACGATCGGGCACGGGACGCGTCCGGAGCCGGCGTTCCTGCGAATCCTTGCCGATCACGGCATCGACTTGATCGCGGACGTACGAGCGCATCCAGGGTCGAGGCGCAACCCGCAGTTCGGCCGAAACGTCATGCCGGACTGGTTGGAGGCTGTGGGAATCGACTACGTCCATCTGCCCGAACTGGGCGGACGGCGGCCGCCGCAACACCCACAGTCGGATGCGAACGGAGGTTGGCTGCAACCAAGCTTCAGGCACTACGCCGACTACACGCTCACAGGCGACTACCGCAACGGCATCGACCGTCTCACTCGCGTAGCGCAATCCCGGCGCGTAGCGATCATGTGCGGCGAGTCGGTTCCGTGGCGCTGTCACCGCCTGCTGATCGCGAACACGCTCACCGCCCAGGGCTGGACGGTGTGGCACGTGATGGGCGACGCCGCCCCCTCGCGCCGACACGAGTTGGGTCAGTGGGGCGCGCGACCGTCCGTGTCACACCCCGGACAGGTCACCTACCCGATGGACGCATCCCGACCATGAGCGGCACTTGGCTGCGCGCGGGAGAGCGGATGAGGATGGCGGGCGAGAGAATTGCGCGGGCACGGGGTGCCTGAGGGAGCGCGGACTGGGCTGGCAGGTTCTCCGGGGTGCCTGAGGGAGCGCGGACTGGGCTGGCAGGTTCTCCGGGGTGCCTGAGGGAGCGCGGACTGGGCTGGCAGGTTCTCCGGGGCGCCTGAGGGAGCGCGGACTGGGCTGGCAGGTTCTCCGGGGTGCCTGAGGGAGCGCGGATGGGACGGGCTGGCAGGTTCTCCGGGGCGCCTGAGGGAGCGCGGATGGGACTGGCCGGCGAGCGAGTGCAACGAGCGAGCCTGGTTGCGAGCGATGGCGCCCCGGAGAACCGGACAGTCCCTCTGAGAACCGGACAGTCCCTCTGAGAACCGGACAGTCCCTCTGAGCACCGGACAGTCCCCTTGAGAACCCGACGCCCCCGGAGAACCGTACAGTCCCCCGTAACCGGACACCCGCAGAACCGGACAATCACACCCCAGCAAGTGATCAGTCAAAGGTCACAACTGGCCCGTGAGCCATTGCAGCCCCAGACTGCTGGACGCGACGAGCACCCACAGCAGCCCTCCGAGGGCGACTGGCCGCAGCCCGACGCGCCGCAGTTCCGACAGCGAACTGGACAGTCCAACACCTGCCATGGCGATGGTCGTGCCGATCACGGCCGCCTGCTTGATTGCCGGCGCCCAGCCAGCCGGGATGACTCCCAGGCTGTTGACGGCCGCGGCAACGAGGAAGAACACCAGGAACGCCGGGATCAGCCGCCACCAGGTGACCTGCCCGCCGCCGGTCTGTGCCCGCTGGCGCCGCCACGATTCGAACATCGCCAGCGGGATGATCGCCAGCGTGCGGGTCAGTTTGACGACGACGGCGTATCCGACGACACCGGCGCCGTACACGGTCGCCGCCGCGACGACGGATGAGGTGTCGTTCACAGCGGTGCCGGCCCACAGCGCGAACGCCTGGTCCGAGAGCCCCAGCGCATGACCGATTGGTGGGAAGAGCAAGGCACCGAGCACGTTGAACACGACGATCACGGTGATCGAATAGGCAACAGCCGTACTGGACGCGCCGGTCACCGCGCTCATTGTCGCGATGGCGGACGCGCCGCAGATCGCGGTGCCGTAGGTCACGAGCGTGCCGACGTCCTTGTCGATACGCAGTGCTCGCACCAGTGCGAATCCCCCTAGCAAGGCGATCGCGAGCGTCCCCAGCATGACTGGCAAGCCTGCGCCGCCGACGGCGGCGATCTGAGTCAGGGACATGCCCGCACCGAACAGCACGATGGACGCCTGCAGCACCTTCTTGGCGCAGAACTTGACCCCGGCGTCCAAGACCGGCCGGTCACCGACGAAGTGCCGGACGGCGAGGCCGAGCACGATGGCGACGACCGGCCCGCCCAGAACTGGGACGAGTTGGCCCACACCGAGCGCGATCGCCGCGATCGCGAGGGCCGCCGCGACCCCCGGCAGATACCGGCGCACGGTCAGTCGCCGCTCACTCGATGACGACGAGGAGGTCGCCGCCCTCGACTGCCTGCGTGTGCGGGATCGCGAGCCGCTTCACGACGCCTGCGACCGGCGTGGTGATTGCGGCCTCCATCTTCATGGCCTCGATCGTGGCGACCGGGTCACCGGCCGCGACTGTCTGCCCGACTTCCACCGTGAGGGTGACCACGCCGGCGAACGGAGCCGCGACCTGACCCGGCACGTTGGCGTCGGCGCGTTCCCCGACGGCGATGGTGGCTTTGACAGCGTTGTCCCTGACGCTCATGACCCGCATCTGGCCGTTCATGCGGCAGTGCACCTGGCGGTACCCGCGCTCGTCGGGCTCGCCGATGGCGTCCAGACCCAGCAGCAACCGCTTGCCGCGGGAGATCTCCACCTCGTGCTCCTCTCCCTTCTGGAGTCCGTACATGAACTCGGACGTGCTGAGCGCAGACAGATCCGAGTACTCGTCGACGGCTTCCTCATAGTCGCGGGTCGGGCCTGGGAACAGCAGCCGGTTCAGGGTGCGTCGCGGCTCGGATTCGAGCGCGGCCTCGTCCTGGGGGCTGAGTTCGGTCTCGACGGGCTTCGTCCGCCGCCCGGAAAGGGCCTTCGTCCGGAATGGTTCGGGCCAGCCGCCGGCGGGGTCGCCCAGGTCGCCATTGAGGAAGCCGATCACCGAGTCCGGGATGTCGTACTTGCTCGGGTTGGCTTCGAAATCGTCCGGATCGGCGCCACGTCCGACAAGGGCCAGCGCGAGGTCACCGACAACCTTGGACGACGGCGTCACCTTGATGATGTTGCCGAGGATGCGGTTCGCTGCCGTGTACATGTTCTCGATGTCCTCGAAGCGATCGCCGAGGCCGAGCGCGATCGCCTGCACACGCAGGTTCGACAACTGCCCGCCCGGGATCTCGTGCATGTACACGCGCCCCGTGGGGCCGGGTAGCCCCGACTCGTAAGGTGCGTACACCTTGCGGACCGCTTCGAAATAAGGCTCCAGATCGGTGACGGCCTGCAGATCGAGCCCGGTGTCGCGTTCGGTGTCTGCCAGGGCGGCGACCAGGGCCGACATCGACACCTGGGACGTCGTGCCGGCCAGAGCGGCCGAGGCCACGTCGACGGCGTCCACCCCCGCGTTGATCGCGTAGAGCAACGTGCCCAGTTGGCCGCCGGCCGTGTCGTGGGTGTGCAGATGGACGGGCAGGTCGAAGTTGCTTCGCAGCGCTGAGACCAGTTCGGCGGCCGCCGGTGCGCGCAGCAGCCCGGCCATGTCCTTGATGGCGAGAATGTGGGCGCCTGCCTCGACGAGTTGCTCAGCCAACCGCAGGTAGTAGTCGAGCGTGTAGAGCTTCTCGTCGGCCGACGTCATGTTGCCCGTGTAGCACAAGGCCGCCTCGGCGACTGCGTGATCGGTCTCGAGCACCGCTTCGATCGCGGGCCGGATCTGGTCGACGTTGTTGAGGGCGTCGAAGATCCGGAAGATGTCCAGTCCCGTGCGGGCGGCCTCGGCGACGAAGGCCTTGGTCACCTTGACCGGGTAGGGGGTGTAGCCGACGGTGTTGCGGCCACGCAGCAGCATCTGCAGCGGCACGTTGGGCAACGCTTCGTGCAGGGAGGCGAGCCGCTCCCACGGGTCCTCCTTCAGGAACCGCAGCGCAACGTCGTAGGTGGCGCCGCCCCAAGCCTCGACGGAGAACAGTTGCGGCAGCAGGCGTGCGATGTGGGGAGCGACGGCGAGCAGATCGTAGGTGCGGACACGCGTCGCGAGCAGTGACTGATGCGCGTCGCGGAAAGTGGTGTCGGTGACGGCGACGGGCGTCTGCGCGCGCAGCGCCGCTGCGAACCCCTTTGGCCCGAGAGCGAGCAGTTGCTGGCGCGATCCGGCGGGCGGGTCGGCCCGCAGGACGTCGCGGCTGAGTTCGGGCAGCTTGGTGCGCGGGTCGATCTGCAGCGGCGGCGCGCTCCCGTTGGGCTTGTTGATGGCCATGGACGCCATGTAGGTGAGCAGTTTCGTTCCCCGGTCGGCGGGGATCCGGTGTCCGAGCAGGTCGGGACGGTCGTCGATGAAGGACGTCGTGATTCGGCCTGCGAGGAAGTCCTCGTCGGTGATCAGCGCCTCCAGGAAGGGGATGTTCGTCGAGACGCCACGGACGCGGAACTCGGTGAGAGCGCGGAAGGCGCGCCGCGCCGCGATCTGGAAATTCTGGCCGCGGCACGTCAGCTTCACCAACATCGAGTCGAAGTGGGCGCCGATCTCGGAGCCGGCGAAGATGACGCCGCCGTCGAGGCGGACACCTGCGCCTCCCGGGGTGCGGTAGACGGAGATGCGTCCGGTGTCGGGCCGGAAGCCGTTGCTGGGGTCCTCTGTCGTGATGCGGCACTGCATGGCGGCGCCGCGGACCGTGACCTTTTCCTGTGACAGGTCAAGGTCGGTGAAGGTCTGGCCGGCCGCGATGCGGATCTGGGACGTCACCAGGTCGATGTCGGTGACTTCTTCGGTGACGGTGTGCTCGACCTGGATCCGCGGGTTCATCTCGATGAACACGTACTTGCCGTCGGCTCCGAGCAGGAACTCGACGGTACCGGCGTTGCGGTAGTTGATGTGGCGCGCGAACGCGACGGCGTGGTCGCACATCTCCTTCCGGATCTTCGGATCGAGGTTCTGGGCGGGCGCGATCTCGACCACCTTCTGGTGGCGCCGCTGCACTGAACAGTCACGTTCGTACAGGTGAATGACGTTGCCGTCGGCATCGGCGAGCACCTGCACCTCGATGTGGCGGGGACGGATCACAGCCTGTTCGAGGTACATGCGGGAGTCGCCGAACGCGGCCTCCGCTTCGCGCATCGCCTCGACGAGGGCGGCCCGGAGTTTCTCGGGCGAGTCCACCCGGCGCATGCCGCGGCCGCCTCCGCCGCTCACAGCCTTCACGAACAACGGGTAGGGAATGGACTCGGATGAGGTCAAGAGCGTCGCCATGTCGGAACTTGGTTCGGACGACTGCAATGTGGGCAGCCCGGCCTCCCGTGCCGCCGTGATCGCGCGGGCCTTGTTGCCCGTCAACGACAGGATCTTGTGATCCGGCCCGACGAAGGTGATGCCGTGCTGTTCGCACGCCAGCGCGAGTTTCGGATTCTCGCTGATGAAGCCGTACCCCGGGTAGATGGCGTCCGCGCCCGCTTCGAGTGCGGCGTGAATGATGCCCTCGACGTCTAGGTAGGCCCGCACCGGGTGACCGACTTCACCGATCTGGTAGGACTCGTCCGCCTTCAGGCGGTACTCGGCCATCCTGTCCTCGAAGGGGAAGACGGCCACGGTCGAGATGCCGAGTTCTGTCGCGGCGCGGAAAGCGCGGACGGCGATTTCGCCACGGTTGGCTACCAGCAGTTTCTTGAACATGCGTCTCCTTCAGGCCTTCTCGAGCGCAAGCTTTTCCTAGTCTGGCGGCAGCTGGCAATGTGTCCCAGGGAGCGTGCACCGCGCCGCGTCAACGGCTGCGGGGGAGCTTCGTCCCGATGGCTGCACGTTCGTCCAGGACGGCTTCCCGGAACCGGAACAGTTTGGCCGGTCGTCCACCCGTGTCGTGGCTGAGTTCACCTGTGTCCTCGACCAGTGACTGTCCCGTCACCAGACGCCGGAAATTCTGCTTGTGAAGGTTCTGCCCGGCGATCGCCTCTACGGCCGTCTGCAACTCACCGAGGGTGAACAGTTCGGGCATCGCCTCGAAGATCACCGGCCGGTACTGGATCTTCGACCGCAACCGGGCAATGCCCGTGGCAAGGATCCGCCGGTGATCCCGCAGCATCCGAGGCCCGGTTCGGGCGAGGGGGGTCGAGGTGGCCTCCGCCACGAGGCAGGCCTCGTACAGCACCTCATAGCGCTGCAGGGCGAGTTCGGGGAGCCACGGGCGTGCGCCGAGGCCGAACAGGACTTCGACCCGCAGCCGCCGCTGTCCCGTGGGGTCGGTCCCCGCCCAATCGAGCAGGGCCTCGACCAGCGGCAGTGGCGCAGGCTGGTGTGCACGCCGGTCCTCCCAGGGGAAGAGGTCGTACCACCGGATCCAGCCCGGCGCGGCGCGACCGAGCCGGGTCAGCGCCAAGTAGCTGATCGAGAGGATTCGGTGCGGATGACCGGCGGAGCGGTCCAGGTCGGCGAACGTGTACAACTGCTCCACGAACCCCAGTTCACGACCGGTCTGCTCTTCGACCCAACGCCGCAAGGCAGCCTGCATGGAACGGTGGTCGGTGCGCAGCGGGCCGGCGGGCAGTTGCGGGGGAGGGCCCGCGTGGGCGAGGACGTGGGGGCCTGCGCGGGTGAGCCCCACCACGACCGCGATAAGTTCCAGTTCCGGTTGGTCCGGCTCCATCTCGGGTGTCATGTCAAGCGAAGTCTAGGTGGCCGTCCCGGAACGCTTCCCGCACCGAGCCGTAGACGTTGCCGACGTCTCGCCCGAGTTGTGCGTAGCGCTGTGCGATGCGGGCGAAGTAGGTGTTGGCTGTGCTGGCCAGGACCGGCGGCTCCATATGGCGTCCGACCGCCTTCTTCGGGACGCCCGCGGCGAGGAGCGCCAGGGCCTCGATCTCGCGCGGTGTCAGCTTGGGCGCCAGTTGCGGATCCGTCGCCAGCACGTACGCGAAGGCACTGGACGCGGCGAAGTCACCCGTCGCGACCAGTTCGATGGTCTGCACCAACTGTTCGACAGGGTCCGACTTCAGCGCCAACCCCGATGCGCCCGCGCGGAGGGCGCGCCGGGCCGGAACGGGGCGCGCATCACGGGTGAAGACGAGCACCTGCGCGCCCGTCTCTCGCAAGGCGGTGACGGACTCCTCGATCTGGGATCCGTCTGCCAGGTGCAGGCCGAGCAGGACGACATCCGCCGGGGCGGTGGTCAGTTGCGCCAGCAGCCCGGAGACCGTGGTGCTCTGCGCGACGAGGATCAGTCGGTCGGGCAGGGAGTCGGCCACCCCGGCCACGCCGCGCAAGACGATCTCATGGTCGTCCACGGCGGCGATCCTGATCGGTGCAGTCACCATGGGGGGAGTCTATTTGGTGCTCGCTGCTCAGAAGCCGATGACTGGGTTCTCACCCGGCGTGGGACATTTTGCTGATCAGGAAAGGGCCTGCTTCACCTTGCCTGCAACCTCCTGCCCAGGCGCGCGGCCCGCCACTTCGGCCGATACCGCCTTCATGACCAGACCCATCTGTTTCACGGTCGGCCTGGCGCCGATCTGCTCGGCGACGGCTGCGACGTGCTTGGACACGACCGCGTCCAATTCCTGCGCAGTCAGAGGCTGGGGAAGGTAGGCGAGCAGGATCTCAACCTCGGCAAGTTCCTTGGCGGCCAGTTCTGGACGACCCCCGTCGGTGTAGGCGGCCGCCGAATCCCGACGACTGGCGACCTCCTTGGCGAGCAGCGCCAGTTCCTCGTCCGCGCTCAGTTCGCGCGCCTTCTCGCCGGCCACCTCGGCTTTTTGGATCGCCCCGATCGCCATGCGGAGCGTCGACTTCGCCAGTTCGTCGCGATTCCTCATCGCGGTTACGAGGTCCTTTCGCAACAACTCCTTGACAGTCCCCATCTGCGCCCCTTCCTCTTGTGCCCAATACTGTCATGCAGGCGGGGGCAGCGCCTTGTTCACAAGGGGCGGCACCGCGCTGGTGGGATGTAGCCTGGGGAGAGCGGACGAAAGGGCACCCGATGTCGCACTACCCCTGGCCCGGGCCCTCAGTCGGACAGGGCCCTGGGGAAACAGCGGCCATCCCGGGTTTTCCGGTTGAGGAGGCGCCCCCGGTACCGACCTCCCGGCCCTGGGGTCCGCAAACACCCCTGTCACAACAGACCCCGACCCATGCGGGGCCGCCGCCCGCTCAACACCCCTGGCTTCCGGGGAACTGGACGAGTGATTTCGGCGAATCCGTCCCGCCCCCGCTCCCACCCGCGGATCATCCTTCCCGGAACTGGGCGCCTCCCGGGCACTTCCCGCCCCCGAGCGGACAACCCATAGCCCACGCGCCCTCGGCACGAAAACGCGCCAAGGTCCCCCTCGTCCTGGGTGCCGTGACGCTCGTGTCTGTGCTCGCGCTCGTGGCCGGCGCAGGCGTCGTCCGAATCTTGCTCGGTTCGCAGGCCGACACAAGATCCACGCCGACCATCGGGACTACGCGCGTAACACCCTCACCAAGCGGGACGCGTCCCAGCACTGTGGACGGCGCGACCCCGACGACTTCGCCCACCCCCGGATTCCGAGGAACGGGCCGCTCGGACAACGTGCTCTACAACGTGGCTTGGGAGCGCGACAGCGGACGCAAGTACTGCCCGGCATTGGGGCCGATGGAGCCCACCACCGCCGCTCCCCAGGCGTCCCTGCGCGAGACCGTCGACTGCCTGGTCACTTTGCACAGGCAGGTGCTGAGCCCCGTCGGAATCACCATCGACTCACCCGAGGTGGAGTTCTTCCGAGGCCAGGTAACGACTCCCTGCGGGGTGATCGAAGACTCGTCGCTCGGGTCCCTGTGCCTGCGCGACAAGACCTTGTACTTCTCGCTGAACGCCGCCGAATCGACAACCGACGGGTATGCGGACAATCCGCTCGGCTTCTTCTGGATCGCGGCCCACGAGTTCGGGCATTACGTGCAGTTGCAGGCAGGAATGCTCACTGCGGGGACGGGCGACAATCTGACGAGCAGGAGGATCGAACTGCAGGCCAACTGCATGGCGGGCATGTTCATGGGGGCGGTCTGGAGCCAGGTCGACGGGAACGCCGAAAAGCACCTCGGGATGCACGACTTCTTCCGGCGGATCTATGGCGACCAGGCGCCCGGGCAAGGAACCCACGGCACCCCCGACAGCACGATCACGTGGTACGACCACGGGTTCACTTGGCAGTGGGCGTCGTTCCAGCGCTGCAACACCTTCACGGCCAAGATCCCGGAACTGCGCTGACGGCTGCGGCAGTACTGGTCGCCGGCAAGGCCGCCACCTAGTCTGTGCCTGTGCAGTCGCTGTGGCAGCCCCCGTCGGGGCCTACCCCCGGCAAGCCGCGACAGATGGTGACCGTCGCGCTTGTGCTGCTGGCCGTGGTCTTGTGGATGGCAAGCGTGTTGGTCGGGACCCGCAACCCGCGCACCCCGGTTGTGACGCAAGCCACCGCTTACCTCGGCACTGACGGACACCGCGAGCGCCTTGCACTGTCGAACGGCGGTTTTGTCACTCTCGAGTGGGGCAGCGTCCCAGGTTGGCGGCACGCCACCTCCGGGTTCCCGTCGGGACCTTTCCCCGTCCCCGATGCCGCGACGCGTGACTGGGTGCGCCTGACCATCGCTGGTATCGGGGCGGATGGCACCCGGTGGCGCAGCGATACTCTCACCAGCAACACGGAGAGGGGTCTGGAGACGTTCGCCGACGGGCGAACCGAGGGAACGGTTTTCTACCAGCAGCCTCGACTCGATCTGCCCAGCACGGTTGCAGCGGGTGCCCGATGGACCTCGTCCGGCACCGCCCGCCTCTTCGGACGCGACCAGCAGACTCGTGACCTGCAGTTCGGCACCGAGGGGACGGCCACGGCCTCAGCCGGACGCCCGGATTGCCTGGACTTGGACACCACCGAGCACCTTGGGGACTTGCCCGCGCTCCGGCAAGTAACTACCTGGTGCAAGGGGCGCGGGATCGTGGCGCAACGCTCGGACGGGGTCACGGCCGAATCGGTGTCCGACTTCAGTAGGACATCCGACCCGCGCGAGCGGGTGAACGCGTCCCAGGTCGAGGCACCTACCGGCGTCGAGACATGGGTGGCGACCACGGTGGCGCGGCAGTACCCCTTCGCGGCGACTCCCGTACTCACGCCGGGGTTGTCCGGCGACGGCGGGTATGTGTTCGCCGACTCCCAGTCGGGGGACCTTATCGGGATGGCGGTCGCAGGAGCCGTGACCGCCCCGGCGTGGCGTGCGCACCCCGGTGCGCAGATCGTCGGCGTCGGGACCTTCGGGGACGTCACGGTGGCGTCCACCTCGGGCCGGACCCTGGTTGCCTACGACGCGACCGGGCAGTGGCTGTGGACCACAGTCACTGCGGACGTCACCGCGACTCCTCCTGTGAGACTCAACGACGACTTGTTCTGCGCCGCCGGCCTTGACGGAACCGTGTCCGCCTACGACATCCGCACCGGCGCTGAGGTCTGGAAAGTCAACTTCTTCGCCGAGGTACGCGTGCCCCCCGCGGCCCGAGACGGCGTCGTGTACCTGGTCGACAACTCCGGGGTCGGCGCGGTGCTGGACGCGGCCACCGGCGCCGTGCTGTGGCACCACCGCATCGACCCGGGCGTGGAGGCGGTAGCGGTGGGGGCGGGTGCCGTGATCGTGTCCGGGTCGCGGACGCCGGAAGTGACTGCCTTCGACGCCCGAACCGGTGCCGTGCTCTGGAATCGGTTCAAACCGGCGGCGGTTCCGCAGATCCTTCCGCAGGGAACGTCCTTCTTGCTCCGTTCGAATGAGGGGCTCCTCAGCCTTGACGCTCGCTCTGGGCACACCCGGTGGACAAGCAGCCAAGCCGCAGTCGCGGCCTTGGTGGCGGGCGACAGGCTCGTTTTCGCCGCGGGCGGACTCGTCGGGGTGCTGGACGACCAGGGCCGGTTGCTGCAGTCGTGGCCGGTGCGGATCAACCCGCAGTCGGCAGTGCACTGGCTGGTGCATGGGCGGGGACGGTTCGCCTATCTGGACGGCGTTGGGGCAATGGTGAGCTTCCAGAGGCCAGGCTGATGCGGCAGGTCATCGAAGTCCCGAAGGAGTTCCTCAAACTCGTCCTCGTCGTGCCCTTGCACAACGGCAGGCTGCGGTGGCTCGACTGGCCGTTGGGGCTGCAACTGGTGAGCCTGTTCTCGGCGATCTGTTACGGCGCGGCCACCCTGGCGATCCTGTTCGCCGACCAGATCCGCCGGTCGCAGCCGATGATCCCCGGACTGGCGGGCCAGCAGTTGATCCCCGAGGGGGTGGTGCCCGTTCTCCTCCTGCTGGCGACCTGGTGCCTGGTGCTGGTGCAGACCGCTGTTCTGCATTCCCACCCCGTGCTGCGTTTCAGTGGCCTCGCGCTGTCGGCATCGGTCGTCCTCGCCTTCGCGGTGGTCGGCGGGGCGTCCACGGCCGCCGGGTTCATGCTCGGCGGGCTTTCCTTTGTGGGGCTGATGGTGATCACGGTCGTCCGGTGGAGGCGACGATTCCACGCCGCCGAGTTCTTCGTCGTGATGGTGCTGATCCTGCTGGGGACCCAGGGACCGTTGATTGTGGGGGCGCCGGTCGCGGAGCAGTTGGGACTGGATTTCCGGCCGCCGCTGTTGTTGTTGGTGATCTCGCTGCTGACCGCTTTGGCGATTCCCAGTCTGGTGGTCGCAGGCGGTGCCCTCGCCCAGATAGCCGTGACGGTGGCCGATACCGCTGGCGCTCTGTTCGCGAGGCATTCCTCCCCGTTGGTGTGGGTGGCGGGCTTCGGGGTTGTCATCGCGTGGCGCGTGGTAGACATCAGCACGCGCTGGGGCACACCCGACCTGCTGCCACCGAGACTGCTCGGAAGCGGCGTCCTGCTGGTGTCGGCCGCACTTCTGGTCGCGCTGGTCCGGTTGGCTGGACGTGGTCGGTCCGAGCGGGTCGCACCGGGTCAACTGGCCACGACATGGGCAGGTGCCACCTATCCGCTGGCGATCGGCTTGCAGGGGTCCCTGATCGTGTTGTTTCCGCTCGTCGTCTTGGCCTTCATGCTGCCCAACTTCGGTCTGTCCGACCTGTCACTGCAGTTGCGATCTTGGTTCACTGTTGCCACATCGTCCCTGACGCGACCGCTCGCCAACGGGGTGCTGGCGGTGGCAGTGCTGGTCGTCGCTGCACGCATGAGCCGTCGCGGCCGCCAGGTCCTGGCCACCGCCTTGGCGGCATTCGCGGCCATTCCGCTCCTCGAGTTGCTGCCCATTGTCACCGGCGGTGCGGTCAGGATCTTCTACACGGGGGAGTCGATCGGCGTGGTGGGCACGGGATTCGCACTCCTGTGCCTGGTGGCGCTGGCCGTCGGCAGGGTGACCGACCGGCTGCGCTGGATGAACGTGATGACCGCCCTCGTGGTCTGCATCATGTTCTCCCAACGTGCGCTGCTGTCGGATCCGACTTCGGCCCTGATCGGTCTCTCCGCCGGCGGGGCACTGCTGATCGGTATGATCTGGCGCCTCCTCACCGATGGCGAGTTCACGCAGCGAGAGACCAAGGGTCTACCGATTCCGACCCGCGTGCTGTTGTTCTGGGCGAGTTCGCTCTTCGCCGTGACGGCTCTCGCCTACGTCGCTCTGACCAAACAGGCTGCAGGAGGACTGGGAGACGTGGCTCCCTTCGGGCAGGTGGGAGACGTCATGCTGGGAATCCCTCTGCTCGTGACCTGCCTCATGCTCTCGCTGCACGCGGCCGTGACCGAACGCCCACCCGTACTGCCGGTCGCTGATCTGGAAACCGAACCTCCGTCCGGGGGCGGCCTGGGATTTCCACCTCCACTGTCGAGTGCTCAGGCCGGGCGCGGTGCAGGGCCCCCTGACCATGGCCCGACTGCGGTCCCCTCAAATCCGCCTGAAGTCCTCGGCTGGGTCACCGATTCACCCGCCGATCGTGAAGTCTGAACCCGCAAGGAGAGATGGAGGCTTTTGTCGAGGGCACGGCTCCCCGCCCTACGATGTGGACGCCAGTCCGGGACATCACCGGCAGGCGTGTGTGGGAGAGGGCGATGATGAACCGAAGGCTGAGGCAGCTTCTGTGCTCCGCGTTGGCGACCGCAGTCGGGGTGGTGGGCCTGTCGATACCGGCCGCGTCGGCTGGGGCCGAGCCCAAGGCGGATGATGCCCCGATCGACACCACTGCCGGAGCCGCAGCCTCGACCCCTCACAAAGTCAATCTCCGAGCACGCCCCGTATCCTCCAAAACCGCGAAAAGGGCACTTGGTAAGGCATCCAGCCCGGCGGCCTTGAAGCTGCCCGCCACGACTGCAGGGAAGTTCGTTCAGGTTGCCAGCGCTACCGCTCTAGGCGAGGTGAGTGTCGCAGGAGCGGTGTGGGACGGAGGCCAGGAAGACGCAACCGTGTATCTGCGCACCGTCACCGCCGGCAGGACGTCAGCTTGGCAGGAGGTCGAGAGTGAGGGTTCCACCGAGGGTCTCAACGGGACAGCTGGGGTAGCGCTCGTCGGTGCCGACACCGTGCAGGTTGCCGCTGTCAGCAGTCGTAACCTCAACGTGACGTTGAGTGTTGTGGATCCGCAGGCGCAACTGAGCCCCCAGACCACCGGGGTGCCGGAGCCCGGGAACACCGTGGTCCGGACGCGCGCCGATTGGGGTGCCGACGAGACGCTGGTGAGAGCCACTCCCGTGATCGCCGAGGTCAAGGGCGTCGTGGTCCACCACACGGAGGGTTCCAACAGCTACACGCAAGCCCAGGTGCCGGCGATCATTCGTGGCATCTACGCCTACCACGTGGTCACCCGCGGCTGGAACGACATCGGCTACAACGTTCTCGTCGACAAGTTCGGTGTTGCCTGGGAGGGACGTCGGGGCGGGCTGGAGAAGGCGGTCCAGGGCGCTCACGCCTACAACTGGAATCACGTCAGCTTCGGGATCTCGCTGATGGGCTCACACCTAACCGCGATCCCGAGTCCGGCCGCGCTGGAGACACTTGCCCGCGTCATCGCGTGGAAGTTCGTCGTGCATGGCGTCCAGGCCGACAGTACCTACTCGAACGCCGGCGGCAAGTACCCTGCCATCGTCGGCCACAAGGACGTCCAGGACACCGACTGCCCTGGCACATACCTGTACCCCCAACTCGGCAGCATCCGGTCACGGGTGGCGACGCTGATCGGCGGTTACAGCCCGGCGGTTCCCGTGTCGGTCTCGGCGGTTTCTGCGGGGTCGAAGCCTGTCGGGCAGGTGAGTTACGTATGGGGGGCCGCGGTCGGTGCCGCCGGTTCCCGGGTCGCGGTTGAGGTGCTCGTCGGTGATCGATGGTCGGTCTCTCAGATCGGCGTGGTGGGTGCCAATGGCTCGTACACGTTGCCCCTGACCTACGGGATGCACACCGCTGGGACGAACAAGTTCCGCGTGACGGCCACGACATCATGGGGTGCCGTCTCCAGCAAGGAGTTCACCTTCATCCGCACTCCCGTGGTGTCGGTGGCTTCGGCGGGGACGAAGCCGGTGGGACAGACGACCTACGCATGGGGCTACGCCACAGGTGCCCATGGTGCTCGGGTCACTGTGCAGGCGCTGGTTGCCGGCCGGTGGTCGGTGTCCCAGGCGGGCATCGTGCGGGCAGACGGGTCCTACACGTTGCCCCTGACTTACGGGTGGACGACAGCGGGCGCGTACACCTTCCGCGTGGAGGTGACCACGTCAGGGGGGACCTATCCGAGTCCGGAATTCCGGTTCACGCGCACCCCTGTGGTGTCTGCCGTTTCGGCAAGGTCGAAGCCGGTCGGCCAGGCCAGTTACGTGTGGGGGTCCGCTCTGGGCGCCGGCGGTGCCCGGATTGCGGTGCAGGCGCTGGTGGGCGCACAGTGGTCCGACACACAGGCGGGGACTGTGCGCACCGATGCGTCCTACACGTTGCCCCTGACTTACGGGTGGAAGACGGCGGGGACCTACACGTTCCGCGTGACGGTCACGACCACCGGGGGAGCGTTCTCCAGCCCTGAGTTCAACTTCACCCGCACCTGACCCACGGGTGGGCCCTCGCCGGCAGGGCCCATCACTGGTCGGCGGCGCTCTCGGTGTAGGTGTGCAGTGCGACCATGATTGCCCGATGCAACTCGTGCATCCGGCGGTCGAATCCCGGGGAGGAAGTGTCGAGGGCAGCGAAAACCAGCCCACCCACGAGCATCATTGCCATCGACTCGTAGGTTTCGATGGTGTTCGGTTCCACCCGGACTCCGTCGGCAGCCCGGTCATCGTCGAACTCCCGCAACGAAACGACCACGGGCGTCAGGAAGCGGCTGCGCAGTTTCGGCATGGCCGCCGACCACGGGCGTCCGGCGCGGAACAACTCTGAGAGCAACACCAGCGCCAACGTTCGGAACCCGTCCGCCGAAACCAGCAGTTCTCGCGCGATGAGGTCGAGTGCGCCGAGTCCTCGAGCGTCACCCTTCGCTTCCAGGAGGGTGTCGTGCAACTGATCAGCACAGAAAGTCAACGCCTCCGCGAACAGTTCGGCCTTAGAACCGAAGTTGTAGAAGACGCTGCCTTTCGACACGCCGGCCAGTTCCGAGATCTCTTCGATCGACGTGCCTTCGTAGCCCTGAGTCGCGAATAGTTGCGCGGTGGCGGCCAGCAAGCGGGCTTGGGTGTGGTCGCGGCGCGCGACTCTGCCGTCGCGCACGGGTTCATCAGCAGTGCCCATTTGTGCCCCCCGGAATATGAACCGAAGTTACCACTGTTGACAGTTGATGCGTCCCGCAGCGCGTCCGGGATACGACTGACCGGCCGGACCTGCCGGTCAACGCCCTAACGTGACGCTGAAGGAGAGGAACCGCATGACTCACCAGCCCGAGACTGTCACGGTGCACGCAGGACAGGAGGTGGCGGACCCTGCCACCAACTCGCGTGCCGTGCCCATCTACCAGACGACCTCGTACGTCTTCGACGACTCCGAGCACGCTGCGGACCTCTTCGCACTGAAGGTTCCCGGCAACATCTACACCCGCCTCATGAACCCGACCACCAGCGTCCTCGAACAGCGACTCACGGCACTCGAAGGCGGCGTCGGCGCTCTCGGCACTGCTTCGGGAGCCTCGGCGATCACCTACTCGGTGCTGAACCTCACCAGAGCAGGAGACAACATCGTCGCGTTGTCGACGTTGTACGGCGGTACTTACGCGCTGTTCGCGCACACCCTGAAGCAGTACGGCATCGAGGCGAGGTTCGTCGATCCGGACAAGCCGGGGGAACTGGCGGAGCACGTCGACGACAAGACGCGCCTGGTGTTCGGCGAGACGATCGGCAACCCGCTGATCAACGTCGTGGACCTGGACGCCTGGTCCGCCGCGGCGCACTCTCTCGGGCTGCCGTTCATTGTCGACAACACCGTGCCGACGCCCTACCTGTGCCGTGTGTTCGACCACGGCGTGGACGTCTCGGTGCACTCGGCCACCAAGTACATCGGCGGCCACGGCACGTCACTCGGCGGCGTGATCGTCGACTCGGGCAAGTTCGACTGGAGCGCGTACGCGGACAGGTTCCCGGGTCTCGCCGGCCCCGATCCCGCCTATCACGGCGTCGTGTGGACAGAGGCTGCGGGCAATCTCGCCTACATCATCCGCGCACGTACGGTTCTGCTCCGCAACACGGGTGCTGCCATGGCGCCGTTGAACTCGTTCCTGTTCCTGCAGGGGTTGGAGACGCTGCACCTGCGCATGGAGCGGCACAGCGCGAACGCCCTGGCCGTCGCCGAGCATCTGGAGCAACACCCTGCCGTCGCCTGGGTCAACTACCCGGGTCTGCCGTCCAGCCCGTGGCACGAGATCGCCAACCGCACCCTCACCGGTCGCGGCTACAGCGGCATCCTGTCGTTCGGCCTCAAGTCGGGGCGGGAAGCGGGGTCACGGTTCGTCGAAGGGCTCGAACTGTTCAGCCACCTGGCCAACATCGGTGACGCCAAGTCGCTGGCGATACACAATGCCAGCACCACCCATTCGCAACTGACAGAGGACGAACTGAAGGCGGCGGGTGTGGCTCCCGAGATGGTCCGCCTGTCGATCGGCATCGAGCACATCGACGACATCCTGGCCGACCTCGATCAGTCACTGTCCAAGCTCTGACCGTGACCACAACAGCGGAAGCCGGGTCGGTCGGGTTCGTGGAGACTCAGACCGTCCGCCTCTTCACCGCCGATGACCCCCTGCAATTGGCGGGGGGTCAGTTCCTCGGCCCGGTGGACGTCGCGTACGAGACGTACGGCAAGTTGTCGCCCGCTGCCGACAACGCCGTGATGATTTGTCATGCGCTGACGGGCGACGCCCACGCCGCGGGGTTCCACGAGGGGGCGAAGCGTCCGGGCTGGTGGGACAACCTGATCGGGCCCGGCAAGGTCCTGGACACCCGGCGCTACTTCGTCATCTGCGCCAACCTGCTGGGAGGGTGCCAGGGGACCACCGGTCCGGCGTCCATCAACCCGGCCACCGGCGACCTGTACGGGCTGGACTTCCCGCTGCTGCAGATGGCCGACTTCGTCACCGTCCATCGCCGACTGGTGGCGCATCTCGGAATCCGGCGGCTACTGGGGGTCGTCGGCGGCTCTCTGGGGGGCATGCAGGTGCTCGAGTGGGCGCTGAAACACCCCGAGGACATGGCGACGGCGCTGATCATCGCCGCTTCGAGTCGGCTGACCGCCATGAACATCGCGTTCTCTGCGGTCGCCCGGCAGGCGATCATGCGCGACCCCGACTTCCACGAGGGGCGGTACTCCGCCAACGGCGCCTCGCCGCGGGTGGGGTTGTCCATCGCCCGGATGATGGCGCACATCACATACCTGTCGGAGGAAGCGCTCACGGAGAAGTTCGGCCGCAATCCGTCCGGCAGGGACACCCCGCGTGGCTTCGGCGTGGACTTCGCCATCGAAAGCTACCTGGACCATCAAGGGGAGGTCTTCCTCGAGCGCTTCGATGCGCTGAGTTACCTCTACCTGACCCGCGTCATGGACTACTTCGACCCCTTCTCCGATCCGGACGCCTTCGTGAAGGCTCAGGCTGCCGAGCGGCTGCGCTTCCTGGTCATCAGCTTCGAGTCCGACTGGAGGTTCAGCACCGCCCACTCGCGCCGCATCGTCAGACAGTTGGAGCACCACAGATTGCCTGTCACTTTCCGTGAGATCGCGTCCACGTGGGGTCACGACTCGTTCCTGCTCCCGATCCCCGACTATCACGACACGCTGCGGGCGTTCGTGGACCGGGCGCTGGCGGAGGGCATCTGACATGCGCCCCGACCTGGACGTGGTCGCCGGGGTCGTCGAACCCGGCTCAAGGGTTCTCGATCTCGGCTGCGGCTCCGGCACTCTGCTGCGATACCTCGTCACCGAACGCGGCTGCACCGGCACCGGTATCGAGATCGACGGCGACCAGGTGCTGGCAGCGATCCGCAGCGGGGTCTCGGTGATCCAGCACGATGTCGACAGCGGACTGTCCGACTTCGCAGACAAGTCCTACGACGTCGTCGTTCTGTCCCGCACTATTCAGACGATCCACAAGCCCGCGCTCGTGCTGCAGGAGATGGGTCGCATCGCCGACAAGTGCATCGTGTCGGTGCCCAACTTCGGCCTGTGGCGCCACAGGCTGCGGCTGTTGCGGGGGCGGGTGCCCATGGGCCGGGACCTGCCATTCCGCTGGTACGAATCGCCCAACATCCGGTTCACGACGCTGACCGACCTCGAACACCTGTTCGACACGCTCGGCCTGGTGATCGAGCAGAAACTCGTGATCACCGAACGCGGAAAGCGGTTGAAGCCGAACGACCGGCGCGGCAACCTGATCGGCAGCATGGGCGTTTACCTGCTGCGGCCGGGGGACTGACGTCCCGGACGACGCGACCGTCGGCGTCCAGGCACTCACGCTCACCCCGTTCACGCCCCCGCGGCACGATCCCGCGACCCCCTTGCACCGTCGACGCGGGCGTTGCGGCATGGTTGCGGACTGTCCAACGCCCGCAACCAGTACCCAACGCCCGCGTCGTCACCTAACGTCCGCGTCGTCACTTAACGCCCGCGTCGTCACCTCTGCTCCGCTCAGCGGAGCAGGGTCAGAGCGGACAACGGGCCAGCACGAGCACGTCTGCCACGTCATACCCGAACCGACGCGGCAGTGGACTGATGGACGGCCAGCACCCCCTCAGGCTGCCAGCAGGCGTCCGCGAGTGGGCGCGAAGGCGCGGGTGCGCAAGCTCATGCCCGCCTCGTCGGGGGTCCGGTTGGCCTTCTTGGTGTTGCACGGCTGGCAGCAGGCGACGGTGTTCGTCCAGGTGTTCTGCCCGCCGCGCGAAAGCGGCACAATGTGGTCGACGGTCGCTGCGAACTCGCTGCAGTAGCCGCAAGTGTGCTTGTCCCGCCGGAGCACGCCACGCTTCGTCCACCCGGGGATCTTGGCGTACAGAAAGCCGGTCTTCACATACCTCACGAGACGGAGCACCTCGGGCAGGGGGTACGGTCCGAACACCGCGCCCTCGCGAGCGGCCTCGATCACAGCCACCTGGCGGACGAGCATGCCGACCGCGTGCTGGACGGACACCGTGTGTAACGCGGTGTTGTCGGTGTTGAGGACGAGCACACCTCTCATGCGGGCTCCTTCGGCGCACAGGACCAGGCATCAAAAAACCGCCCTGCACGCAGCAGGACGGCGGGGCGGACAGGCCGGAATATGGCGTGGACGCACCGTCCCTGTATGAGGTGCTCACGCACGCACCCGGACGATGTGCTGACGAACATTGGGAACCCTCCGACGAACTGAAGCCAGAGTAACCATCGGACCCCGCTCAAAACGAGGGGTTTTCAGCAACCCGGACGATTAACCCCAGAGCGCGGCAACGATCCGGTCGGCGGCACCACCCAGGTTCAGGGCCGTGGACAACGCGTCGAACCGGTCCCGATCGGCGGGTATCGCCGGTCTTAACAGCGATTCGTACGGCGGCATGCCCGGCAGATCTGTGTTCACGTGGACCACTTGCCTCGCCGCCCCCAGGTAGTCGATGGCAGCGGTGAGGTTGCGAGTGATGGCGGGCGCGAGGCTCCCTTCCTGGGCGGCCGTCAACACCCCTTCGAGGTCGCCGTGTTTGGCGATCAGCGCAGCGGCGGTCTTCTCTCCGATGCCCGCCACGCCCGGAAGCCCGTCGGAGGCATCCCCCCGCATGAGCGAGAAATCGGCGTAGCCAGAGCCAGAGAAGCCGTATTTCGCAAGCAGCCACTCGTCGGTGACGAGTTCGGAACGGTTCATACCGGCGCCGACGTACCGGACGGTGATTCCGCGTGCGTCGTCCACGACCTGAAAGAGGTCGCGATCGCCGGTGACGACCTCGGCCGGAATGGGGGAGTGGGCGGCAAGGGTGCCGATGACGTCGTCCGCCTCGGCAGCCGCGGCGCCGACGACGGGGACGCCGAGGGCTGCCAGACAGTCCCGGATGAGGGGCACCTGCGGCTCCAGTTCGTTCGGTGTCGCCTCGGCCGGCTCGGCCGGGACCGCGAGCCGGTGGGTCTTGTAGGTCGGGACGAGTTCCACACGCCAGGCGGGACGCCAGTCGTCGTCCCAACAGCACGCGATGTGTGTGGGGGACGCCTGGGACACGAACTTGGCGAGGAATTCCAGCAACCCGCGGACTGCGTTCACCGGTGTCCCGTCGGCGCCGCGCAGCGACGACGGCAGCGCGTAGAACGCACGGAAGTAGAGCGAAGCGGTGTCCAACAGCAACAGTTTCTGCGTAGCCACGCCGCACATGCTGTCACGCGGAGCCGGTTTGTTGATGGCGTATTGTGACCGCGTGCAGCGCTGGTTCACCGAGCTTGGTCCGTGGGCGCGGCGAGCCGTCGCCGCCGCTGCCGGAATTCTCACTGCGGTGGCTTTCCAGCCCGTCGGGTTCTACCCGGCCCTCTTCGTGGGAGTGCCGCTGTTGACGCTCTGCGTCCTGACCGCGCCCCAACCAGCAGCCCTCACCCCGGACGCCGGCCGCGTGCGCAGGGTCATCCACCGGTTCAGGGGCCGAGGGCTCGGAGTCGGGTTCTGGTACGGGCTGGGGTTCACCCTGGTAGCCCTGCAGTGGCTGCGGGCGATCATCGTCTTCCTGCCCGTCCCGCTCGCCATTTTCGAAGCGGGGTTCTTCGCGCTGCTGGCCTTCGGGATCAAAGCCGTTTCCCGGCTCCCGTTCTGGCCTGTGTGGGCTGCCGCCTGCTGGGTGGCAGTCGAGTTCGCCTACTCGAACTTCCCGCTCGGTGGCTTCGGCTGGTTACGGTTGGCGTACGCCACCGTGGACACCCCGCTGAGCGGTTACCTGCCGCTTATCGGCATCGCAGGCGTCTCGTTCGTGACCGCCCTCATCGGCCAACTGATCGCTTGGGCGATCATCACCCCCGCCCCTGCCCGCCGCAAGATCACGGGACTTGCCCTTGCGCTGGTGATCGGGACGATGGGGCTTGCGGCCGGGCAGTACCGGCCGGCGGCGACCGGCCGGTCAGTCACCGTCGGCATGGTGCAGGGCAACGTGGACGGAGCCGGGATCGAGGCCCTCGGCCGTGCCCGATCGGTCACCAACAACCATTTGTCCGAGACTGTGACACTGGTTGCCAAGGCCCTCACCGGCGAGATCCCAGAACCCGATTTCGTCGTGTGGCCGGAGAACTCTACCGACATCGACCCGCTGCAGGATCAGATCACCAAACGCGTCGTGGAGACCGCGGTCGCCACGGTGGGAAAGCCGATCCTGGTCGGGGCAGTGTTGCTAGGCCCGGGGCCCAATCAACGCCAGACGGTAGGCATCTGGTGGGACCCGACCGAAGGTCCGACCGCCGCCCACTACAAGCGCAACCTCGTCCCCTTCGGTGAGTACGTACCACTGCGCTCTGTGCTGGCGCCGCTGTTCCCGATCGTGGAACGCGTCGGACGAGACTCGGTTCCCGGCACCGACCCGGGCGTGCTGAACGTCCGCTTGTCCGACGGCACCCCGTTGAAGGTAGGGGACGCCATCTGCTTCGAGTTGGCCTACGACGGCACCATGCACGACATCGTCCGCAACGGTGCCCAGATCGTCGTCGTCCAATCCAACAACGCCACCTACCGGGGCACGGGACAACCCGAACAGCAGTTCGCCATCACTCGCGCCCGGGCCATGGAGAGCCGGCGCGAGATTCTCGTCGCCACGACCAACAGCCTGTCCGGTTACATCGAGGCGGACGGCTCGGTCAGGATGATCACCCGGGAAGGAACCTCCGCGTCGGCCGCGTTCACCATGCCGATCCGCACCACAATCACGCCAGCCCTGACCGTGGGCCCGGTTCTCGAAATCGCGCTGTCTCTCGCCAGTCTGGCCGCAGTCGGCTTCGCTCTGGTGACGGCCCGGCGAGTTGGTCGCCTGCGGTAGATTTGGGGTCGATCTCGTTTCCAGCGTCCCCGTTTCGGAGGTCATGTGACCCAGTCCCAACACCCAACTTCCACACCCCCGACAAGGTCGTGGGCTGTGCGCATCTGGCTGGCAGCCCTGGTTGCCTGGCCGGTGCTCGAGTTGTGGGTTTTGTGGCTCGTAGGCGGTCAGATCGGCATCGGCTGGACACTGCTTCTGATGCTCGCCACGGCCATGCTCGGGGGCTGGCTCATGGTCAAGGAGGCCGGCAAATCCCGCGCTGCTCTCAGTGAGTTGCGGGCCGCCGAGAGGCGGCCGGCCGAGCAACTGCTGGACGCGGTGCTGATCCTGGTGGGCGGCGTCCTCCTCGTGCTGCCTGGCTTCCTAGGTGACGTGGTGGGTTTGCTGGCACTACTGCCGCTGACGCGCCCGCTACTGCGGCGCTTCGCCTCCGCCATCATCGAGAGCAGGCTGCGGGCTCGCGGCGTGGATGTCACCCGGCTGCGCGTGACTTCCGAAAGCGACACGATCATCAAGGGCGAGACGGTGTCCGACGAAGGCCCCCAGAACTCGCAGAACCGCGACGACCAGGTTGTCATCAGGGGCGAGATCGAGCCCTAGCGGGTCAATCCTGCTTGCGGATCTCCTCCAGCCGTTCCGCCAGAAGGTCTTCCAATTCGGCGATCGAACGGCGCTCCAAGAGCATGTCCCAGTGAGTGCGGGGCTGTTTCATCTGCTTCTCTTCAGCGACGACCCCGTCGGAGCGAACCGCGATCTGCCCGCATCGCGGGCACTCCCATTTAGTGGGGAGCTCTGCCTCTTCCGCGAACACCAAGGTGAAGTGGTGTCCCTTGGAACAGTCGAATCCGATCTCCTGCCGGGCAGCGAACTCGATGCCGGTTTCGTCCTCAAAGCTCTTGGACCCCAACCCTGATCCACGGAGTGCTCGATCAGCCATCGTTTACGCCTTTCGTCATCCCTACCAACACGTGCACAGGGTCGTTCATTCCAAGGTAGCCCCAGCGAAGGGCCACCGGTAGTGCCCGGAAGGGTGTGGAGGACGCCGGGAAGACCCGGGATCGAGTTGTCAGCGAGCCCTGAGTTCAGATGACCTTCGGCACTTCGTTGCCCGCGTCTATGATGCCCTTGCGGACGTTGACCGCAGCCAGCAGCAGGCCGCCGATTACGAAGAACAGGATGAGCGCGACGATCGAATCGCGATAGGAACCGGTGAAGGTGAAGACGAGGCCGAAAACCAGAGTGCCCGACCAACTCGTCCCGCGCTCCATCGCCTGGTACAGGCTGAAGTACTCCGATTCCCGGTTGGCGGGTACCAGTTGGCTGAACAACGATCTCGACAAGGCCTGCGTCCCTCCCATCACCAGCCCGATTGCCAGCCCGAGCGCGAGGAAGGCTCCGAAGACTCCCGAAGGGGTGAAGTAAGCCACCACCACGACGCCGAGCCAGATTGTGATGCCTGCCAGAACCGTCCTCTTCGCGCCCCACCTCCCGGCCGCCCTCCCGAACCCGAGCGCCCCGAAGATGGCGAAGAACTGGATCGCCAGGAACACGATCATCACCTGACTGGTGGCCATGCCCAGTTCGGCGGTCGCGTACAGGCTCGACTGGCCGATCACGGTTTGGATGCCGTCGTTGAAGAACAGGTAGGCGGCCAGGAACAGCATGGTCTGCGGATAGTTGCGGAGGTCCCGGAAAGTGTCCGCGAGTTGGGTGAAGGCGTTTCCTAGGGGTTTTGGCTCGACCGGGTCGGTGCCGAGTCTTTCGACGGCCGTGCGAGGCAGATTCTGCAGTCCCACCACTGGGATGATCGTGAAGATTCCCCACCACAGACCGGCAGAAAGCAGGCTCACCTGGATGGCCAGTGCGTAGCTGATGCCTATGGCTTCGTACGCGGTCAGCAGGCCGAGGTTGAGCGCCAGCAGTAGGCCGCCGCCCGCGTACCCCAGCGCCCAGCCCCTGGACGACACCCGGTCGCGATCGTCGGGAGGCGCGACGCGGCACAGGATGCCGTCGTAGATCACCAACGAGCTACCCATGCACAGATTCGCGATGATCATGAGGACGACGCCAAGCTGCCAGTTCGTGCCGCCCAAGAAGAACATGAGTGAACCCGCGAGGGCGCCGACCCAGGCGAAGCCGCCGAGGAGGTTCTGCGGCTTGGGGGACCGGTCGGCGATCGCCCCAACCAGGATCAGCAGCACCGCTGAGATCAGGGTGCTGATCGTCGCGACATACGGATGCAGTGCCCCCGCTGCGACCGGGATGAAACCGAAGAGCATGACGGGATTGGTGCAGGCCTCGCCGGTCGGCAGATCCGGACAGGCCGCCTTCGTCGCGACGCTCGTCAGATACGGGCCCAGTATGACCGTGGCGGTCGTGGTGACGTAGGCGCTGTTGGCCCAGTCGTACCAGTACCAGGCCCGTTGCTGCCGCGTCGACTTCATGCCCCTCCGCTCCACAGGCCGCGCGCGATCAGGACCGAGCGCAACACGTCGGTCGCGTCCGTGAAGATACCGTCCACGCCGAGATCGAGAACCTCCTGCATTTCGGCCTCCGTGTTCACCGTCCAAACATGCACCGCCGCGCCCCTTGCGTGGGCGGTGTCCACGAGGTTCTGGGTCAGCAGTCTCAGCCGGATCGGTGGGTCGTCGAACCACATCGGGATCTGGAAAGCCGCCGGAGTGGGCGTCAGTGCCGCCAGTCGCGGCGCGAGTCGGTGGGCGGCCACCTCGAACTGCCCTGCGGACGTCGTCGCGTCCCTCCCGGCCAGCAGCCGGAACCATCGCAGCCGGAACTCACCGAACGACCCCACGCTCACGCGGTTGAGCGCATTGTGGCGGCGTAGCGTCGCCAGGGTGGGTCTGACGGCGCGGGCGTCCTTGAGGTCGAGCAGGAACTCCTGGGATCCGAACTCCTCCAGCAGTTCGTCCAGGGTGGGGATCTCGTCCACTCCGCCGACCCTCGCACGCTTCACAGTGCTCAGCGGAGCTTTGGAGATCGGTCCGTGACCGTCCGTCACCCGGTCGAGGGTGGGGTCGTGGAAGACGACGACGTGACCGTCGGCCGTCGTGCGGACGTCGGTCTCAAGCACCGTGTAACCCAGTTGCACGGCCTGTCGGAACGCGTGGAGCGTGTTCTCCCGCCCAACGTTGGGCTCGTGCAGACAGCCCCCGCGGTGAGCCGCAGCCAGGAACCTGGTGAACCTGGGGTGCCTGGTGCGCGCTGCCATGCGCCTAAGTATGCTGCCGCCGGCGGTCGGTCTCCATCATGGGCACCGGTGCCGGGCGGCAATCCATGGGGGCACAATGTGCCAATGCCTACCGTCATGTCGATTCAGTCGTCCGTCGCCTATGGACACGTGGGCAACAGCGCCGCGACGTTCCCCCTGATGCGGCTGGGGTTGGAGGTGTGGCCTGTCTTGACCGTCCACTTCTCCAACCACACCGGTTACGGGGCGTGGCTGGGGCCGGTACTCGGCGCGCAGGACGTGCGTGACGTGGTGACCGGCATCGCCGACCGGGGAGTGCTGGGCGAGGCCGACGCCGTGCTGAGCGGCTTCCAGGGCGACGCGTCCATCGGCGAGGTCACCCTGGAGGCGGTGGCGCTGGTGAAGGCCGCGAACCCGGCTGCGATCTACTGTTGTGACCCGGTGATGGGTGACGTGGGGCGCGGGTTCTTCGTCCGGCCCGGCATTCCCGAGTTCCTGAGAGACAAAGTGGTGCCGATGGCCGACATCGTCACTCCCAATCACTTCGAACTGGATTTCCTGACTGGCCGGGAAAACCAGTCCCTGGGTGAACTTGTGACCGCGGCAGCGATGCTGCGGGAACGGGGCCCGGCGACGGTACTGGTAACGTCCGCGGCTTTCCCGACCGATCCCGCAGACGCCGTCAACATGATCCTGACCACGAACGAGGGTGTGTGGCGTGTGACTACCCCCCGCATTCACCGCACCTTCACGGGATCCGGGGATCTCACTGCTGCGGTGTTCCTGGCGCAGACACTGGCGACATCCGACCCGGCCGAGGCGCTCGCCCGGACGGCGGCCATCGTGTATTCGGTCTTGCAGCGCACCGCCGAATCGGGCAAGAGCGAGTTGCAGTTGGTCGCCGCTCAGGAAGAGATCGTCAGCCCGTCCTGGCGGTTCGAGGCCGAGAGGATCGACTGAGTGATCCGGTCTAGTCGCGGAACACCGTGATGTTGGCGCCCAGTGCGTTGAGCCGGTTCGGTAGGTCTTCGTAGCCGCGATTGATGACGTAGACATCTCGCAGGACGCTCGTGCCCTTGGCGGCCAGGGCCGCCAGCAGCAGGCACACCGCCGGCCGCAGCGCGGGCGGACACATGGTCTCGACACCCCGCCACCTGGTGGGGCCGGAGACCAGGATGCGATGCGGGTCGAGCAACTGCACCGTCGCACCGAGTTTGCTGAGGTCGACGAGGTGGATCGCACGATTCTCGTACACCCAGTCGTGGATCAGCGTCTGCCCCTTGGCCACGGCCGCGATCACCGCGAAGAACGGCAGGTTGTCGATGTTGAGCCCGGGGAACGGCATGGGGTGGATCTTGTCGACTGCTGCGTGCAGTTCGGACGGATGAATCGTCAGATCCGCCAGGCGGGTGTGGCCGTTGGCGGCCCGATACTCCTCGGAGACGTCGAACTGCAGGCCCATCTCGCGCAGCACCGCCAGTTCGATATCCAGGAATTCGATCGGCGCCCGAGTGATGGTGAGCTGCGATCCCGTGACGACCGCCGCCGTGATGAGCGACATCGCCTCGATCGGGTCCTCGCTGGGCTCGTAGGTGACGTCCACGTCGATGTGCCGCACGCCGCGGACTCGGAGCGTCGTCGTCCCGATTCCTTCGATTTCGACGCCAAGGCGTTCGAGGAAGAAGCACACGTCCTGCACCATGTAGTTCGAGCTGGCGTTGCGGATGATCGTCAACTCTTCATGCTGAGCCGCCGCCATGAGGACGTTCTCCGTGACGGTGTCGCCCCGCTCGGTGAGGGTGATGTGGCGCGTGGGGTTGCCGTCCACGAGGTTCACACGGGCGCGATAGAAGCCTTCGGTGGCTTTGACGTCCAACCCGAAGTGACGCAGCGCCTGGAGGTGCGGTTCGATGGTCCGGGCGCCCAGATTGCAGCCGCCGGCGTACGGCAATGAGAACTCGGGCAGGCTGCCGAGGAGCGGGCCGAAGAACATGATGACGCTGCGGGTGCGGCGCGCCGCGGCCTCGTCCATGGCGGCGAGGTTGAGGGCTTCGGGACGGATCAGCTCGAGTTCTGCGCGATCCTCTGACCACCGCGCCTGGACGCCGATGCTGGTCAGCACCTCAAGGATGCGGTTGACCTCTTCGATCTGCGCTATGCCGCGGAGCACCGTTCGGCCCTTGTTCAGAAGCGATGCGCACAGCAGGGCGACCGCGGCGTTCTTGGATGAGCGGACGTCGATCGATCCGGAGAGCTTGCGTTCACCTTCGATCCGGAAGTGCATCGTCTTCTTCTCGCCGCTGATCCGCTTGGTCTCCAGCACCGTGGCGACATCGCTCAGAATCTCAATCCCGGCGGTCTCGACGCCGGTCTCGATGTCGGCAAGATGGTCGGTGGGGACTCCGAGCTCGCGCGCCAGCTGGTCTTGTGTAAGCCCGTGCTGCATCCGCGCGTCCCTGATCAGCCCTCCGACGTTTCCCGCAGTTAGTTCTCGCACCAGCAAAGGTTAGCCCACGGCTGAGAAGGCGCACTTGCTCATCGGTTGGCATGCCTACTGGAGTTGACCCCACCATGGTCGACTAGAGTTCGGCCATGAGCTCTCACTACGACGTCGTTGTCCTGGGCGCCGGTCCGGGCGGCTATGTTGCCGCGATCCGCGCCGCCCAGTTGGGTTTGTCAACCGCGATCATCGAAAAGCAATGGTGGGGCGGTGTCTGCCTGAACGTCGGCTGCATCCCCACCAAAGCCCTGCTGCGCAACGCCGAACTCGCGCACATCTTCAACCACGAGGCCGAGCTTTTCGGGATCGAGGGCGAGGTCAAGTTCAACTTCACCAAGGCGTTCGAACGCAGCCGCGCGGTGTCCGACCGGATGACCAAGGGCATCCACTTCTTGATGAAGAAGAACAAGATCACCAAGATCGACGGTTGGGGCGAGTTCGTGGACGCCAAGTCGATCAAGGTCACCACGGACAACGGGGAACAGTCGGTCACGTTCGACAACTGCATCATTGCCGCGGGCTCAACCACGAAGATGCTGCCGGGTACTCAGCGCTCGGCCAAGGTGTTCACCTACGAGGAGCAGATCCTGTCGCAGGATCTGCCCGCGTCGGTCGTCATCTGCGGCGCTGGCGCCATCGGCACCGAGTTCGCCTATGTGCTCCGCAGCTACGGTGTGGACGTGACGATGGTGGAGTACCTGCCCCGCATCGTCCCCAACGAGGATCCTGAGATCTCCGCCGAACTCGCGAAGGCCTACAAGAAGCTGGGTATCAAGGTTCTGGCCGGTACCGCGGTGACCAACATCGACGAATCCGGCGAGGGTGTAAGGGTCACTGTGAAGCCTGCGGCAGGCGGGGAGGAGCAGGTGCTGCAGGCCGACCGAGTGTTGCAGTCCATCGGGTTTGCGCCACGCACGGCGGGCTACGGGCTCGAGAACACTGGTGTCGCGCTCACCGACCGGGGCGCGATCGCGATCGACGACTACATGCGGACCAATGTTGACGGCATCTACGCCGTCGGGGACGTCACCATGAAACTCGCCCTCGCGCACACCGCCTCCGCCATGGGCGTTGTCGCGGCCGAGACCATCGCCGGCGCTCCCACGATGCCGATCAACTACGACATGATCCCGCGCGCGACTTACTGCCAGCCGCAGATCGGCTCATTCGGGTACACCGAGGAGCAGGCGAAGGCCAAGGGATACGACGTCAAGGTGGCGAAGTTCCCGTTCTCCGCCAACGGCAAGGCGTGGGGCCTCGGCGATGCAGTCGGCTTCGTGAAGGTCGTTGCCGACGCCAAGTACAACGAGATCCTCGGCGCCCACATGATCGGGCCCGATGTGACCGAACTGCTCCCCGAACTGACGCTGGCGCAGCAGTGGGATCTGACGGCTGAAGAAGTGGGTCGCAACATCCACGCGCACCCGACCCTGTCCGAGGCCCTCAAGGAGGCCGTCGAGGGCATCGCCGGTCACATGATTCACATCTGAGCCTGCTCCGACAAGGGGCGTCCCTCCGTAACCCGGAGTGGCGCCCCTTTCTGACGCCCGTTCGCCGGACGCATGTCCCCACCGGCGGGTGCCGTCAGCCCGGACCTCACGCCGCCACCTCGCCACGCGGGCTTTGGGTCGCCACGCGGGCTTTGGGTCGCCACGCGGGCTTTGCGTCGCCACGCGGACTCTGCGTCGCGACGCGGGCCTTGGGTATCGTCCGCGGACGTTCCACCGCCCGCGAACGCACCCTAACGCCCGCGACGGCGAGTGAGGGGGCGGCTTCGGCGCCGAACGGTCGGATCCCGTGTTAAGGGCCCCGTGCATTTCAGCGGTGTGGGCTTTCACTGACGCCCGAAATGGGCATCCAGTGGAAGCCCACACCGCTCAAGTGATCAGGGGTGGGCAGTTCCACCCGGCTTCTGGACAGGGTGGGCAGTTCCACCCGGCTTCTGGACTGGGTGGGTAGGTCCACCCGGCTTCTGGACTGGGTGGGCAGTTCCACCTGAACTCTGGACTGGGTGGGCAGTTCCACCCGGCTTCTGGACTGGGTGGGCAGTTCCACCTGAACTCTGGACAGGGTGGGGCAGATCTCCACCCGGCTTTGCAGCCGCACGACGTGGCCGGTCGCTCGCACTGCGCTGGTGGTCATCACGTGACTGGACGCAGATTGGCCCCGGCGCGAGCCGGGGCCAATCTGCGTGTCCTCAGTCAGGCTGTGGTGCCTGGCCTTGGGTCAGGCTGGTGGTTGTCAGATCTCGCCGGTGGCGGTCTTGGAATGTCGCAGACCGAGCAGGCCGAGGGCCAGGAGAACGGCGGCGCCCACAAAGGCGGCGATGGCGGCCCAGCCCATGATCTTGCCCATGGTGCCGAATGCGTACGCGTTCAGGAGCATGCCGCGCAGGGTGTTGCCCATGAACAGCGTCTGGCGAAGGTTGCCGAGGCGTTCCACCTCGTCAAGGGTCGCCTGCGGTACCTGCTTGCCGGCCTTCTGATCGGCTCGCACCTGCGCGCTGAGCTTCAGATACTCACCCGAGACCTCTTGGTAGGTCTTGCCCTGGCCCGCATCCTGCATGTGCACCGCGATGTAATGCTCGGAGAAGGCATATGCCTGGTCACCGGTGGTCATCTCCTGGCCCGCGTACTTCTCCAGGTGCGGCTTGATGCGCTCGTCCTCGATCGCCGCACCGGACGGCATGGTGATCCTTTGATTGGCCAACTGGGTCTTCACCTGATCGGTGATGTAACTGTTGGCGTAGGTCAGAATCCCGCCCCCGATGGCGAGCAAGAGTGCCAGAGCCAATCCGACCCATGACACCAGCTTGTCCAGAGCACTCCGACGCATGTGCATCCCTTCGTTGAAGCTTCAATTACGAGCGCCAACAGTAGCACCTGACCAGAGCGCATAGCACTAGATCGACGCACATTTCTTCCGCTGTTTCCGAAGAATGGTGTGAGAACAAGTTCGGGAATAAAGTTGACCGTTCATCTTGTTACAGAGGCATGACTACGTTTGATTTCGACCGGCTTCCCGCAGCCACCCACATGGGCACGCTCGAACTCGGGGTCACCGACATGAGCACCGAACTTGATTTCTACACTCGGGGTGTGGGATTGGCGGCGCTACAGGACTCTGGCGGCCGAATCAGCCTCGGGTTTGACGATCACGGGCGGCAGCGCGAGATCCTGACGCTCACGCACAAGCCGGACCTGCGGCGTCCCGCGGCGTCCGCGGCCGGCCTCTACCACACGGCCATCGTCTTCGAATCGAGTGAGGCCCTCGCGTCGTCGGTGCGAAGCATGTTCCGGCACTTCCCGCACACCTACATCGGAGCGGCCGATCACCTCGTCAGCGAGGCGTTCTACTTCACCGACCCCGAAGGCAACGGACTCGAACTGTATGTCGACCGGCCGCGCGACCAGTGGTCCTGGCAGGACGGGCGCGTCTCGATGTCGACCTTGTGGCTGGATCCGGCGCAGTTCGTGCAACAGCACCTGAATCTTGAGGCGGCGACTCCCGGTGCCGGTTCGCTCGGTCACGTGCATCTGCAGGTGGGTGATGTGCCGACCGCGCACGCCTTCTACGTCGACGCGCTCGGGTTCGACGAGACTGCACGCCTCGGGTCGCAGGCCCTCTTCGTCTCGGCCGGCGGGTACCACCACCACATGGCGATGAACACCTGGCAGAGCAGGGGAGCGGGGCCCCGGACGTCCACTCTGGGGCTTGGTGTCGTCGACATCACCGTCCCGGACATCGCCGAGGTAAACCGGACGCACGACCGCCTGTGCCTGCGCGGCATCGCCGGCACGAGCGACGGCCGGACGCTGACGGTCCGCGACCCATGGAACAACGAACTGCGCATCAGTCCGGCCGCGTGAAGCTGGAGCCAGAAATCCTCAGCGGCTGAACGAGGCCACCAGGTCCCACGTCAAACGCAGCGCCAGCAGCACGATCACGACCAGGAACACCTTGCGCACGAAAGAATTGCCGTGCTTCAGAGCCAGGGTTGCACCAGTCAGGGCGCCGACCAGATTGGCCGCGCCCATCGCGAGGCCGAGCCCCCAGAGGATGTTGCCCGAAAACCCGAACACGGCTATCGCTGCGAGGTTCGTGGTCAGGTTCGCGAGCCTGGCAAGCACAGATGCATTGAGGAACCCGTGTCCCATGACGGCGACAAGCGCAATCATGAAGAACGAGCCGGTGCCCGGGCCGATGAACCCGTCCCAGGCGCCGATGGTCAGTCCGATCAGGGACAACAGCACGAACCCACGCCAACCCCGGTGCCGGACGTCGTGACGCATTCCGAGTTCCGGCTTCCGCCACGTGAACCAGCCCACGCCCACGATCACCGCCAGCACCAGGGGGGTGAACAGCCGGCGGTCGAGCAACGTGGTCAACTGGGCGCCCAGCGCAGACCCGACGGCGGACATGGAGATGAGCGGCACAAGCGCAAGCCAGTCGATGCGGATCCGACGCAGGTAAGTGGCCGCCGCCACGGACGTCCCCATGAATGAGGGAACCTTGTTGGTCCCGACGATTGTGGAGACGGGGGTTTCCGACGGCAGCCCGATGAGAAGCGCGGGGAGTTGGATGAGACCGCCCCCGCCTACAATCGCATCGACCAAGCCTGCGAGGAAGGCCGCGGCAGCCAGGAATGCGAGTGTGAGTAGCGGGAGGTCCAGTAGTCCGGCCATCGCTCACCTCCCACCCACGGGAACTGTAGCGGCGAGGTGCCCGCCCCGCCACCGGGACGGTCACGACGAAGGGAGGGTTCATGACCCACACCAGGAAGACCGCCGCGGCGCAACCTTCAACACGCGCGGCCGACAGTCACGACGTCATCCGCGTGCTGCGCGCGCGCGAGAACAACCTCAAGGACGTGAGCGTCGAGATCCCAAAGCGGCGCCTGACCGTGTTCACGGGCATTTCGGGTTCCGGCAAGAGTTCGCTGGTGTTCAACACGATCGCGGCGGAGTCGCAGCGCCTGATAAACGAGACCTACAGCGCGTTCGTGCAGGGGTTCATGCCGACGCTCACCCGCCCCGACGCCGACCTCCTTGAGGGCCTGACTACGACCATCATCGTGGATCAGGAGCGAATGGGCGCCAACGCGCGCTCGACTGTCGGCACAGCCACCGACACCAACGCCTTGCTTCGCATCCTCTTCAGTCGCCTCGGTCAGCCACACATCGGTTCTCCGCAAGCGTTCTCGTTCAACGTCCCGTCGGTCACGGGAGGTGGTGCGATCAGGGTCGAGCGCGGTACAAGGACGGTCACCCAGAAGAAGACCTACTCGGTGACCGGAGGCATGTGCCCGCGATGCGAAGGCATGGGATCCGTCACGGACTTCGACCTGTCGGTGCTGTACGACCACACCAAGTCGATCAACCAGAGCGCGATCACGATCCCCGGTTACAGCATGGACGGCTGGTACGGCCGCATCTACCGTGGCGCCGGCTTCTTCGATCCGGACAAACCAATAGGCGAGTACACCAAGCGCGAGTTGCACGATCTGCTCTACAAGGAACCTACGAAGATCAAGGTCGACGGCATCAACGTCACGTACGAAGGCCTGATCCCCAAGATTCAGAAGTCGTTCCTGGGCAAAGACATCGAAACGATGCAGCCGCACATCCGGGCGTTCGTAGAGCGGGCCGTGACATTCACTTCCTGCCCCGAGTGCGCCGGAACCCGGCTCAGCGCAGCCGCGCGCTCGTCCAGGATCGACGGGGTGAACATCGCGGACGCCTGCGCGCTGCAGATCACCGACTTGGCGTCCTGGGTGAGCAGCCTTGACGAGCCGTCCGTCGCTCCGCTGCTCAAGACCCTGCGGCATACCCTGGATTCCTTCGTCGAAATCGGACTCGGCTACCTGTCACTCGACCGCCCCGCCGGCTCGCTGTCGGGGGGAGAGGCGCAACGGACGAAGATGATCAGGCACCTGGGTTCGTCGCTGACGGATGTGACGTACGTGTTCGATGAACCGACCATCGGCCTTCACCCGCACGACATCCAGAACATGAACGATCTGCTCCTGCGCCTGCGGGACAAGTCGAACACGGTCTTGGTCGTGGAGCACAAACCGGAGACGATCCTGATTGCCGACCACGTGATCGACCTCGGTCCGGGGGCCGGGGCGGCCGGCGGCACGGTCTGCTTCGAAGGCACAGTCGAGGGCCTGCGGGGGAGCGACACCCTGACTGGACGCCATTTCCACGACCGCGCCGTGTTGAAACAGGCGCCCCGCAGGCCGTCCGGCAAACTTGAGATCCGCGACGCGACGAGGAACAACCTGCAACATGTCGACGTGGACGTCCCGCTCGGGGTGCTCGTCGTCGTGACGGGGGTCGCCGGTTCGGGCAAGAGTTCGCTGATCCACGGGTCGATCCCCGTCGACTCGGGCGTGGTCTCGGTGGATCAGACTGCGATCCGCGGGTCGCGACGCAGTAATCCAGCCACCTACACCGGCCTCCTGGAGCCCATCCGCAAGGCTTTCGCGAAGGCGAACGGGGTCAAGCCGGCGTTGTTCAGTTCCAACTCCGAGGGCGCGTGCGAGAACTGCAACGGCGCCGGGGTCATCTACACCGACCTCGGATTCATGGCCACCATCACCACCACCTGCGAGGTGTGCGAGGGGAGGCGGTTCCAAGCCGCCGTCCTGGACTATCACCTCGGCGGCCGCAACATCGCCGAGGTGCTGGCGATGTCGGTGGGAGATGCGCGCGAGTTCTTCTCGGAACCGGACCTGCGCTCGCCCGCCGCCTACACCATTCTCGGATACCTCGATGACGTGGGACTCGGGTATTTGAGCCTGGGCCAACCCCTCACGACATTGTCCGGTGGGGAGCGTCAGCGACTCAAACTGGCCACACATATGGGGGACAAGGGCGGCGTCTACATCCTGGACGAGCCCACGACCGGGCTGCACCTGGCGGACGTCGCGCACCTGTTGCGCCTGCTTGACCGGATCGTCGACGCGGGAAAGTCAGTCATCGTCATCGAGCACCACCAGGCGGTGATGGCCCATGCCGACTGGATCATCGACCTGGGTCCCGGCGCGGGTCACGATGGTGGCCGCGTCGTTTTCGAAGGGACGCCGTCGGACCTCGTCGCCGCAAGATCGACGCTCACCGGACAGCATCTCGCGGCTTACGTCGGCGCGGTGGGTGTGGACAGGTCCCCGCCCGGGCGATAGGAATTGCAGATGAGGCCTGCCTACGAGTTCCACGGTGCCTGGTCGGGCCGACTCGCAACCGCTGCGATTCACGCGGGTCACGACCTCCGCCCAGCATTGGCCGAAGCCACCGCGTTGGACGACGCGACCAGGTTGCGTGAGGAAGACCCCTTCACCGACGTCATCGGCGGTCTGGCCGGCTTCATGGGGCAGGTTGTCGTTCACCGCTCTCGCTTCGAGGTCGATCTGAACCGGCCGCGTGAGCAGGCGGTCTATCGTGCGCCTTCCGATGCGTGGGGCCTGGAACTGTGGCGTGACGGCTCGCTTGAACCGGTACTCGTCGCGGAGTCCTTGGCCATCTATGACGCGTTCTACTCGGACCTCGCCGCGCGACTGGATGTGATGGCCGCCGCGGGGCCGTTCGTGCTGTACGACGTCCACTCCTACAACCATCGGCGCAGCCATGACCACGCGGACGCTCCCACCGCGGAGAACCCGGACGTCAACGTGGGCACCGGGTCGTTGGACCGCGAGGTGTTCGGGGGAGTGGTGCAGGCATTCATGGCCGCCATGACGCAGGCAAGCGGTCTGGATGTGAGGGAGAACGTGAGATTCAAGGGCGCCAACCTGGCCAGGTGGACGCACGACCGGTACCCGGGAGTCGGCTGCGTGCTGGCGCTTGAGTTCAAGAAGACGTTCATGGACGAGTGGACCGGCGAACTCGACTCCGAGGCCCTGGCACGACACGCACACGATCTGGCCGCAACAGTCGATCCAGTGCTGGAGGCGCTCGCCCGGGTGCGCCCGTGACGGGCGGTCAGCCACCCTCTGACGGCATCTAGGATCGATGACGGGATCAGCCAATGGCTCGTGCCGCCGCGGGGCCGTTCGTGGACGCACGGGCGGTACCCGGGAATCGGGGACGGCGGTGGTCCGACCCTGCACGATTGTCCGATAAGCAACATTATGTCATTTCAGGGTTGGTTGGAACTCCCCTTCATACCCCTCTCGCGCGATCGGTCGGAGTCCGCTGGTAGTTTGGCGGTTCCGTGGCAGCAAGGAGGACCATGTCCGTCAAGGAAGTCCGGCACGACGAGGCAAAGACCCGCTACGAGATCTGGGTCGACGACGAGTTGGCAGGTTTCGCCGAGTATGCGCTGGCCAACTCACTGATCACGTTCACCCACACCGAGATCGAGCGCAAACACGAAGGAAAAGGGGCCGGGTCACTGCTGATCCGGGCGGCACTCGACAACGTGCGGGCCGACGGCGACCGCAAGGTCCTGCCCGTCTGCCCGTTCGTGAAGGGTTGGATCGCGCGTCACCAGGACTATCACGACCTTCTGTACGGGTACAGCAAGCCGGACTGAGGTTCACCTCGCGTCTGATGAGGCGGCCGGGGCGGGTGCCGGACAACTCCGACACCCGCCCCGGCTGTGCCATCGATCAGCCGACGTGCATGTACTTGCGGACCAGTTCCTCGGTGCCGGTCGCGTCGTTCTGCAACTCCTTGGCGAGGTTCTCGTCCTCGAAGCCGATCAGCCGCTTGGCGGTGGCGTCGATGAGGCCCGCGGGGAAGACGCCGCCCTCCTCGTAGCGTGCGCGGTGCCGCAGCAGCGCGCGGCCCGCGTCGGCGCAGCAGGTCGGCAACTGGAGAAGATCGGGCACTTCGCTGGCGTTCTTCGTGACGTGGGTCGCTTCTGCGATCGCGAGCGAGTCCTCCCCCTCGAGCCCATACCGAGCGGCGACTGCGATGCCAGCCAACAGCAGGGGCACATTGGCCGAGCCGTCGGGGCTACGCAGTTCGATGGTCTGGCTGTCGTCGGTGTAGCTCAGGTCGCCGTCGTCTTGCGGGTTGGCATGCCGGACCATCTTGTCGCCGAGCCCCGTCCAGCCCAGCGGTACCCGGACGAGTGCGGACCGGTTGCGTTCGCCCCAGCAGATTGCGGTGGGCGCCTCCTGGTTGGGCACCAGGCGCAGGAAGGAGGTCGGGACGGTGTTGCCGAATGCGGTCAGCGACTCGATGCACTGGACATAGCCCGCGATGACCTTTCGCGCGGTGTCGGTGAGACCGTTCTGATCGGCGAACTGATTGACGCCGTCCTTGACCAGACGCGTGTGGAAGTGCATGCCCGAACCCGCCTGGCCGACTGCGATCTTCGGCGCGTAACTAACCTCCACGCGGTTCCTGTAGGCCACCTCACGCAACACCCACTTCGCGATCGCCATCTGGTCGGCGGCGTCCTCGATCGGAACGGGCAGGAACTCGATCTCCTGCTGCACCATCTGGCGGCCGAAGCTGACGAAGTTGCCTACCTCGGAGTGGCCGTACTTGATCTTCCCGCCCATGCTGACGATGATCCGCATGGTTTCGTCGCGTAGCGCCACCCACTTCGAGAACGGATGGGACTCGTGGTACCCGCGCTGCGGCACGATCGGGAAGATGTCGTCGGCCGGGGACGAGATGTAGTATTCCAGTTCGCCCAGCGCCTCCAGGGTGTAGCCGGTGCGTTCTTGCAGAGCCGCTTGCGCCTTGCGCAGGATGTTCTCGGGTGCGCTCTCGAGCGGGTCGCCGTTCACGTCGTAGAACGAGCACAGGAACGACAGCGTGGGAACGTCGGTGAACGGATCCATGAATGCCGTCGTGTACCGAGGGACGACGTAGAGGTCGGACGATGTCGCGGCCACGAACGGGAACAGGCTGGAGCCGTCGACCCGCTCCCCCATCGTCAGAATCTTCCGCAGGTGGTCCTCGGAGTTGATCACGAAGTTCAGCGATTTCAGCCGCCCATCGCCCGCGACGTACCTGAAGTTGACCGCTTGCACTCCGGTCTCCTTGACGAACCCTATGAGATCGCTTCGGGTAAACTCGGATGAAGGCTTGCCGAGCGCCTGGACGATCGGGCTCGGGTTGAGGGAAATGTCGCTATCGACCATACTGCTTCTCCTGTGATTCGACTGTCGCTCGCGCAACATCAGACCCCTAATAGTTTCACGTCCGGCGGCGCAACCTTGCCCGGCGGCGGCACCGGACAGGTGCGATGGCCGCGACTGGCGCCGGTTCCTAACCGCGGACTGCGCGGGCGAGTTGTTCGGCGCGGTTGGTCCGCTCCCACGTCATGACGGGCAGATCGCGGCCGAAATGCCCGTAGCAGGTCAGCTGCGAGTAGATCGGCCGCAGCAGATCGAGGTCGTGGATGATCGCTGCGGGCCGCAGATCGAACACGTCGCGAATGGCCGCCGTGATCTGCTCCAGCGGCACCTGCTCGGTGCCTAGGCAATCGGCGTAGAACCCGACGGGGTGTGCCCGGCCGATCGCGTAGGCGGCCTGCACCTCACACCGACTCGACAGCCCCGCCGCGACTACGTTCTTCGCGACCCAGCGCAGCGCGTAGGCGGCGGACCTGTCGACCTTAGAGGGATCCTTTCCGGAGAAGGCTCCGCCGCCATGCCTGGCCATACCGCCATAGGTATCGACGATGATCTTCCTCCCGGTCACCCCGGCGTCACCCATCGGCCCGCCGAGTTCGAACAACCCGGTCGGGTTCACGTAGGTGCGCAGACCCTCGGTCGAGACCGGGTATTCCGCGAGCACGGGATCGATGACAGCGGCCCGGACGTCGGCGGCGATCCGTTCCTGCGCCACACCCCGCCGGTGTTGCGAAGACACCACGACGGCGTCCACCCGCACCGGCCGGTCGTTGTCGTATTCGATCGTCACTTGGGTCTTGCCGTCGGGCAGCACCCAATCGAGTTCGCCTGACTTGCGCACCAGGCTGAGCCGCTCGGCCAACCGGTGGGCGATGTCGATGGGCATGGGCATCAGCGCCCTGGTCTCGTCGGAGGCGTACCCGAACATGAGTCCCTGATCGCCGGCACCCTGCAGGTCGTAGGCGTCGCCGGACCCGTCGCGGGACTCCCCCGCCGTGTTCACGCCCTGCGCGATGTCGGGTGACTGCGAACCCAGGGACACCAGGACGCCGCAGGAACGGCCGTCGAAGCCCTTCTCGCTGCTGTCGTACCCGACCTGGAGGATGCGATCACGGGCGATCGCCGAGATGTCCGCGTAGGCCTCTGTCGTGACCTCCCCCGCGACGAGGACGGTGCCGGTCGTGACGAGGGTCTCGACTGCGACGCGCGAAGCGGAGTCCTGTTCGAGCAGGGCGTCCAGCACGGAGTCGGAGATGGCGTCTGCCAGTTTGTCCGGGTGACCTTCTGTCACCGACTCGGACGTGAACAGCCGCTTCATTCGGACTCCTCCAGTGTCGATCGGGCCGCGCTGAGAATGTGATGGGCGACAACGTCCTTGTCGCCGGCCGCGGTCGCGATCACGCCGTCGATGTCGATGATCGACACCTGGTTGTCGGCCTGGCCGAACACCTTGCCGGCGGAGACATCGTTCAGGACGAGCAGGTCGCATCCCTTACGCCGAAGCTTGGCGGTACCGAGTTCTAGCAGTTCGGCACCCGAGGCGGTCTCGGCCGCGAAACCGACGATCGCCTGATGTCGCGGACGACTGGCCGACAAGGTCTTCAGGACGTCGGTGGTCTGCGCGAGTTCGAGGGACAGTCCCTGGGCGCCGGACTTCTTCATTTTGGTGCGACTGCTCGACTTCGGCGTGAAGTCCGCCGGTGCGGCAGCCATCACGATCACGTCCGCGTCACGGGCTTGAGCGACCATCACGTCAGCCAGATCGGCCGTGCTCACCACCCGGACGACTGTGGTGTTGCTCGGCTCGGGCACAGACGTGCTGGCGGCCACCAACACCACGTCAGCGCCGCGCAGTGCTGCAGCCCGGGCAATGGCGAACCCCATCTGCCCCGACGAGGCATTGGAAATGTACCTCACGGGATCGAGCGCCTCGCGCGTTCCGCCGGCGCTCACGACCACGCGCCGTCCCACCAGGTCGCGGCTGCGGACAGCAGCCACGACGTCAGGGCTAGCCAGACTCGTAGCCACCTCGAAGATGTCGTCGGCTTCGGGAAGCCTGCCGGGGCCGGTGTCGGCGCCGGTGAGCCGGCCCACAGCCGGATCCATGACCAGCGCCCCCCGCGACCTCAACGTGGCCACATTGGCTCGTGTGGCCGCATGCAGCCACATCTCGGTGTGCATTGCCGGTACGAAGAGCACCGGACAGGTGGCGGTGAGCAGTGTGCTCGTGAGCAGATCATCCGCGCGGCCCGCTGCTGCCCGCGCCAGTAGGTCGGCCGTGGCCGGCGCCACCACGACGAGATCGGCCTCGCGACCGAGGCGTACGTGCGGAACCTGCGCGGCGTCGTCCCACACCCGGGTGTGTATCGGCTTGCCGGACAGCGCCGCCCACGTGGTGGCACCAACGAAATTCAATGCCGATTCGGTGGGCACGACCGTCACGTCGTGGCCGGATTCGGTCAGGCGCCGCAGCAACTCGCACGCCTTGTAGGCAGCGATGCCGCCTGCGACGCCGAGGACGATTCGGCTCACAGTCGCAGACTCAGGCCAGGTCGGGATCGCCGAAAGGATCGAGCCTGAACTCAGGCTCGGCCTCGTCTGCCGCGGCGGCGGCCTCGGCCACCGGGTCGAACTCGGTGCATTGCAGCACCCCTGACTCGATCTCGCGCAAGGCGATCGACAGCGGCTTTTCCTGCACGCCGGTTTCCACGAGTGGCCCCACGTTCTCGAGCAGGCCCTCGCCGAGTTGGGAGTAGTAGGCGTTGATCTGCCGCGCCCGCTTGGCCGCGAACAGCACTAGCCGGTACTTGGAGTCGACCTTCTCGAGAAGGCCATCGATCGGCGGATTGGTGATGCCATCGGGATGATGAATGGTCAATGCAAACCTTCGTTGCCGGCGGCGCGTGCCCGCGCCAGGAATCATAAGCCAAGCAAGCTTACCAAATCTTCGACAGCCTGCCTCACGTCGGCGTTCACCACGACGTGGTCGAACTCGTCCATAGCCGCCATCTCGGCGCGGGCAGTCTGCAAGCGTTGCTGCTGGGCGGTCGCCGATTCGGTGCCCCGACCCTGCAATCGCCGGACGAGTTCTTGCCAACTGGGAGGCGCGATGAACACGAACGACGCATCCGGCAAGGCCTTCTTCACCTGGCGAGCGCCTTGCAGGTCGATCTCGAGGATGACCGGCCTGCCCGAGGCCAGTGCCTGTTCGAATGGCGCCTTGGGCGTTCCGTAGCGAGCGGCGCCGTGCACCTCTGCCCACTCGAGCAGGCCTCCGGCAGCCACTAGCCTGTCGAACTCGGCGTCGCTCAAGAACAGGTAGTCCCGCCCGTGCACCTCCTGTGGCCGGGGAGGCCTCGTGGTCGCGGAGACCGACACCCATACTTCGGGATGGGAGTCCTGCAGGGCCCGGACGACTGTGCCCTTGCCGACGGCGGTGGGACCTGAGATTACGGTCGCGCCACCAGCGGTGCTCACTTGAATTCGGCGCGCAGCGCGGCGATCTGGTGACGGCCGAGACCTCGGACGCGCCGATTGGACGCGATCTCCAGTTTCTCCATCGTGCGAGCCGCCCGCTTTTCTCCGACGCGCGGTAGGGCCTTGAGCAGGTCGACGACCTTGATGTGCGCCAGGACGTCATCGGCGGCAGCCTCATCCAGAGCCTCGCTCAAGGACAGTTTGCTCGTGCGCACCCGATCCTTCAGGTCTGCGCGCTGCCGGCGGGCAGCGGTGGCGGCCGCCCGTGCTCCCTGTAGTTGCTCCGGGGTCAGAGATGGGACGCTCACAGTCTTCCTCCCAAGGATGGTTTGCTCCCTGACAAGATAGCTAATCCGCAGCCCAATGACACCCTGCCGTCTGCCTGGCAGTACGGGCATCCGCCGTCGTCCGCGGTGGTGCTACACCGCGAGAAACTGCTCGACCTTCGCCGAGAGCGCGAACACGCTCGGGCCCGCCGTGAGAATGCCGCGACTCACCACGGGCAGGGCGTAGCCGACGGCGTCCCCGAACAGTCTGGGCAGGTCTTCGATGCGTCCTCCCTGGTACCCGATGCCCGGCACCAGGATCGACGCGTTGAACGCCGACAGGTCGCAGCCCAGGGACCGGTGGGTACCGCCCACCACGAGACCGACCGCCGCCTGCCCGGAACGCCTGTTCACCCGCGCAGACTCGTCGATGATGTGCTGAGCCACCGACGCCTCTGCGCCCATGGCCAGTTGCACCTGGCTACCCTCGGGGTTGGAGGTGCGTGCCAGGACGTAGACGCCGCGCCCGAACTCGTGCGCCATATCGATCGCCGGTTGGAGGGAGCCGAAACCGAGGTAGGGCGAGACCGTGATCGCATCTACGGCCAGCGGCGAGTCGTCTGCCAGGTACGCCTCGGCGTAGGCCGTCATCGTAGAGCCGATGTCGCCGCGTTTCACGTCGAGAATGGTCAGGGCCCCGCAATCACGCAGATCACCGAGGACGCGCTCAAGCACCGCGATCCCGGCGGACCCGTACCGTTCGAAGAAAGCCGACTGCGGCTTGAAGACCGCCACCTGGTCGCCCAACGCCTCGACCATGGTCCGGGAGCACTTTTCGAGTCCGGACGGCGACACGGGCAGACCCCAAGCGGACAGCACTGACGGGTGCGGGTCGATCCCGACACACAGCGCTCCCCGCTGGGAGACAGCGGCTGTCAACCGCTGGAAGTACGTCGTCCTCATGCCGGCCTCCTTGTCGGCGCCAAGGCGTTGATCGCTGTGATCAGGCCCGATCCCTCGTAGATGAAGCCAGTGTAGAGCTGAATCAACTGCGCGCCGTGGTCGAACATGGCAGTTGCCGCAGCAACCGACATGATTCCTCCCGATGCGATCACCGGCAGCGCGGTATTCGCGGCCAGATGCCCCACAATCTTGAGGGCTTGGTTCGTTAGAGGGGCCCCCGACAACCCCCCGCTCTCTTGGGCGCGCGCACGGTCGGCAGGAGCCAGGCCGGTGCGAGCAAGCGTCGTGTTGGTCGCGATGAATCCACTCACGCCCGCGTCCGTGGCGGCCTGGATGATGGCATCCAGCTCCGCCCGCGCCAGATCGGGGGCGATCTTCACGAAGATCGGCACCGGCCCGGCGGGCTGTCCGGCGGCGAGCTGTGTCGCCTCCTGAGTCAGCGAACCCAGCAGCGAGCCGAGCTCGGAGGCAGCCTGCAAGCTTCGCAGTCCGGGCGTGTTGGGGCTGGATACATTGACGGCGACGTAGTCCGAATACGGAGCAAGACTCCGCAGGGAGGAGATGTAGTCCTGCGTGGCGAGTTCGAGGGGGACCAGTTTGGTCTTCCCCAGCGAGATGCCCAGCGGGATCCCCACGCGCAGGTTGCCGCGTGCGATCCCCAGGGATCCGAGCCGGTCGGCCACTACTTGAGCTCCGGGGTTGTTGAACCCCATGCGGTTGATCAGTGCCTTGCTGTCGCGCAGCCGGAAGACGCGCGGTTGGTCGTTGCCGGGTTGGGGCAATGCGGTCACGGTGCCGATCTCGGCGAACCCGAACCCGAACCCCTGCCACGCCGCCACGGCGCGTGCGTCCTTGTCCATGCCGGCGGCAAGCCCCACTCGTCCCGGGAACCGTACCCCGGCCACGGTCGTGGGGGTGCTCGGCGTGCCGTGAATCCACCGCAGCATGCGCACCAGCCCTTGACGGGCACCGATCTTCTCCAAGGCCGAGATCATCGCGTCGTGCACCAGTTCGGGGTCACCGCCGCCGTAGCCGAAAAGCGCCGGCCGCAGGGCCGCGCGATAACCGGCCCCCAGCACCGCAGCCCTGGCGCCCAACATGCCTCCGATCAGCGTTGGCTCAGCTCGTCTTGAATAGCTGAGTTCCACGCTTGCAAGGACCTCACCTGGAGTGCGCCGTTGCGAAGCGACTCTATCCCCTGGACGGCGGCCGAAAGGCCGGGAACTGTGGTGATGCAGCCGATGTCGCACAACACCGCCGCCGTGCGGATCTCCCAGCCGTCCTTCCGGGGGCTGCCATGGGCGCTATGGCCGTGGGGGGTGTTGAAGATCAGGTCCACCTCGCCGTCCAGGATGCGTTGCACGATCGTGGGTTCACCGTCGGCGCCCTCCCCCTGAGTCGCCTTGCGCACGGTTGTGACCTGGACGCCGTGACGTCGCAGCACCTGGGCCGTGCCGTCCGTTGCGAGCAACTCGAAGCCCAGGTCCGCCAGGCGCCGCATCGGCCACAGCGCGTGCCGCTTGTCACGGTTGGCGACCGACACGAACACGCTCCCCTTTTGCGGAAGGTCTCCGTAGGAGGCGGTTTGGCTCTTCGCGAACGCGGTGCCGAAGCTGGTGTCCAGGCCCATCACCTCACCCGTCGACTTCATCTCGGGCCCGAGCACGGTATCGACCGAAACGCCGTCGGTGGTGCGGAACCGGTTCCAGGGCATCACGGCTTCCTTCACCGCGATGGGCGCCGAGGCCAGCGAGATCGCGCCGTCGCAGTCCGTGCGCAGGATTCCCTGAGCACGCAGGTCGGCGATGGTCTCCCCCAGCATGATGCGCGCGGCGGCCTTGGCCAACTGCGTGGACGTCGCCTTCGAGACGAAGGGCACCGTTCGGGATGCGCGCGGATTCGCCTCAAGGACGTAAAGGACGTCCGACAGCAGCGCGAACTGGATGTTGATCAGTCCGCGGACGTCGACACCTGCCGCGATCAGCCGGGTCGATTCGCGGATCCGGTCGATGACCTCGACTCCGAGCGTGATCGGAGGAAGCGCACAAGCCGAATCGCCCGAGTGGATTCCCGCCTCCTCGATGTGTTCCATCACGCCGCCGAGGTACAGTTCCTCACCGTCGTACAGCGCGTCCACATCGATCTCGATGGCGTCGTCCAGGAATCTGTCGACAAGGACGGGACGATCGCCCGTGATGTGGGTCGCGCGTTCGATGTAGGCGGCCAGGGACTCTTCGTCGTAGACGATTTCCATGCCACGACCGCCGAGCACGTAAGACGGCCGGACCAGCACGGGATAGCCGATCTCCGCTGCGATCGCGCGGGCGTCGTCCACCGACACGGCCGTTCCGTACGCCGGGGCCGGTAGCCCGGCTGCCTTCAGCACGCCGCCGAACGCCCCGCGGTCCTCGGCGAGGTGAATGGACTGAGGGGATGTGCCGACGATCGGGACACCGGCCGCTTCGAGTCCGCGAGCCAGGCCGAGCGGGGTCTGCCCGCCGAGTTGGACGATCACCCCGCGCACGGGGCCGGCAGCCTGCTCCGCGTGCACGACCTCGAGAACGTCCTCCAGGGTCAACGGCTCGAAGTACAGCCGGTCGGAAGTGTCGTAGTCGGTCGAGACCGTCTCGGGGTTGCAGTTGACCATCACTGTCTCGAACCCTGCATCGCGTAGCGCCATGGACGCATGCACACAGGAGTAGTCGAACTCGATTCCCTGGCCGATTCGATTCGGGCCGCTGCCGAGGATGATCACGGCTTCCTTCGTGCGGGGGGCGACCTCGGTCTCCTCGTCGTAGGACGAATAGTGGTACGGGGTCTTCGCCGAGAACTCGGCCGCGCAAGTGTCGACTGTCTTGTAAACAGGACGAACGCCCAACGCCCAGCGTCGCTCCTGGATCACGGCGGGGCTGAGTCGCCGCGCCTTGGCGATCTGGGCGTCCGACATGCCGTGCCGCTTGGCGAGCCGCAGGACGTCGGCGGTCAACTCGGGCGCTTCCGCCACCTCGGTGGCGACTTCCAACATCAGCAGCAGTTGGTCCAGGAACCACGGGTCGATGCCGGTGGCCTCGTAAAGCTCGGTAACCGTGACACCGAGGCGGAGCGCGGTGATGACGTCCTGCAGCCGGCCGTCATGCGGGCGTGCTGCCGCTGCCACGGCTTCTGCGGCGGTGACTGTGATCTCACCGGAGAAGTCCAGTTGCGAACGCGAACTCTCCAAAGAGCGCAAGGCCTTACCGAGAGCCTCTGTGAAGTTGCGGCCGATGGCCATCGCCTCGCCCACGCTTTTCATGTGCGTAGTGAGGGTGGTGTCGGCATGGGGGAACTTCTCGAAAGCGAACCGCGGCACCTTGACCACTACATAGTCCAGCGTCGGTTCGAACGACGCCGGAGTCTCGCGCGTGATGTCGTTGGGGATCTCGTCGAGGGTGTAACCGACGGCGACCTTGGCAGCGATCTTCGCGATCGGGAATCCTGTGGCCTTGGAGGCGAGCGCACTCGACCGGGACACTCGCGGGTTCATCTCGATGACGATCATGTGGCCGGTGTCCGGGTGGATCGCGAACTGGATGTTGCAGCCGCCGGTGTCCACACCAACGGCCCGAATGATGCCGATCCCGACGTCGCGCATCCGCTGGTATTCCCGGTCCGTGAGCGTCATGGCGGGAGCTACGGTGATCGAGTCGCCGGTGTGGACGCCCATCGGGTCCAGGTTCTCGATCGAGCACACGATCACGACGTTGTCGTGCCGGTCGCGCATGACCTCGAGTTCGAACTCCTTCCATCCGATGACCGACTGCTCGATCAGGACCTCGGTGACAGGACTCGCGGCCAGGCCCAGCCCGGCGATCTGGCGCAACTCTTCCTCGGTCTCGGCGTGACCGGAGCCGACGCCGCCCATCGTGAAGGACGGACGGACTACCACCGGATACCCGAGCGTTTCGGCGGCGGCCAGAACCTCGTCCATCGTGTGGCAGATGACGGACTTGGCGACCTCCGCAGGCCCGTCCACCAGATCCAGCGACTCGACGATCCGCTTGAACTGTTCCCGGTCCTCGCCGCGTTGGATGGCATCGATCGATGCCCCGATGAGTTCCACGCCGTACTTTTGGAGGATGCCGCGCTCATGCAGCGCCACCGCGGTGTTCAGGGCGGTCTGCCCTCCAAGCGTGGCCAGCAAGGCATCCGGACGCTCAAGCGCGATTACCTTCTCGACGTATTCGGGGGTGATGGGTTCGATGTAGGTGGCGTCTGCGAACTCGGGATCGGTCATGATCGTGGCGGGATTGGAGTTCACCAGGATCACACGGAACCCCTCCTCTCGCAGGACACGGCAGGCCTGGGTGCCGGAGTAGTCGAACTCGCAGGCCTGGCCGATGATGATCGGCCCGGACCCGATCACCATGATCGAGGAGATGTCCGTACGGCGGGGCATCAGCTAGTCGTCCTTTCCGGCGGACTTTCGCCGTTCGAGCATCTCGGTGAAGCGATCGAAGAGGTAAGCCGAGTCGTGCGGCCCTGCGGCTGCCTCGGGGTGGTACTGCACGCTGAAACCCACCATGTTGCCGGCGTCGTCGCGCAACTGGAGCCCCTCCACGACGTCGTCGTTGAGGCAGACATGGCTGACGGTCACGGCTCCCCATCGCGTCTTGGTGAGACCCGTGAGGGGCGCCGCGACGGCGAACCCATGGTTGTGGGCGGTGATCTCTACTCTGCGGTCGGCTAGATCCATGACGGGCTGGTTGATACCCCGGTGTCCGTACTTGAGCTTGTAGGTGTCGAGCCCTAAGGCCAGCCCGAACAACTGGTGGCCGAAGCAAATGCCGAACACCGGCAGCCTGGAGTCGAGGGCGGCGCGCAGCAGATCGACCTGGGCCGTGGCCGCCGCAGGGTCACCTGGACCGTTGGAGAAGAAGACCCCGTCGGGCTCGATCGCCAGCAACTCGGCGATCGATGTCGACGCGGGCAGCAGATGCACCTCGACACCGCACTCCGCCATGCGCGTCGGGGACATGTCCTTGATGCCGAGATCGATCGCGGCGATCCGGAAGCGCTGCTCCCCCACCGCCGGGATCACCCGTGCGTGCGCAGTGGTGACTTCGCTCACCAGCGCGGCCCCGCTCATGACGGGTTGCTCACGCACCTTCGCAGCCAGCGAAACCGGGTCGAGGTCGACGGTGGAGATGCCGACCCGCATCACGCCCCGTTCGCGCAGATGACGGGTGAGGGCTCGGGTGTCGATACCGCTGATCCCCACGATCCCCTGGGCGCGCAACTCTTCCTCGAGGTTGCGGTTCGACCGCCAGTTCGACCTCACCCGGGACGGGTCCCGGACGACGTACCCGGCGACCCAGATGCGTCCCGACTCGTCGTCCTCGTCGTTCCACCCGGTGTTGCCGATCTGCGGGAAGGTGGCGATGACGACCTGCCGGTGATAGCTCGGATCCGTGAGCGTCTCCTGGTAACCGGACATCGCGGTGTTGAAGACCGCCTCCCCGAAGGTTTCCCCCTGGGAGCCCATCGACCTGCCCCGGAAGCTCCGTCCGTCCTCCAACACCAACAGCGCTGGGATGTTTGGTGCTCGAACAGTCATTCCCGCTCCCGCTTGTGTGAGTTCCGGCCAGACCTTACCAAAGCCTCAGGTGGGCTCCGGGCCCTGATCAGGCATGGCGATCTTCGTGAGGACACCGTTGACGAATCCCGGCGAATCGTCGGTGGACAGTTCATGCGCGAGGGCGACGGCCTCGGCCACCACGATCTCGTGCGGAACTTCGGTGTGGGTCATTTCGTACACGGCGATCCGGACGATGTTGCGGTCGACCCGCGGCATGCGTCCCAAGGACCAGCCCCTGCTCAAAGCGGCGGAGACGCGCTGATCGATGGCTTCCAGATTGGTGGCGACGCCCTCGACCAGCATGCTCGTGAACTCGCGAACCGGCGGGTCGGCGTCCGCCGTGCGCTCAGCCAGCGTCGCCAAGGGCTCGACGCCCCGCAACTCGGCCTCGAAGAGGATGTCGAGGGCACGCTTACGTGCGCGCGTGCGGGCGGATGACCGTTTCCGCGCCGCCGGTTGGCTCAAGAGACCCGACCGAGGTAATCGCCCGTCCGGGTGTCGACCTTCACGCGCTCGCCGGTCGTGATGAACAGCGGCACCTGGATCTGCAGCCCGGTCTCGACGGTGGCCGGCTTGGTGCCGCCGGTGCTCCTGTCGCCCTGGAGTCCCGGTTCGGTGTAGGTGATCTCAAGTTCGACTGACGCCGGCAGGTCGATGTACAGCGGCTTGCCTTCGTGAACGGCGACAGTTGCCGTCGCGTTCTCCAGCAGGTAGTTCTTGGCGTCGCCGACGATGTCCTCGGTCAGGTTGAGCTGATCGAACGTCGACGTGTCCATGAACACGTAGGAATCGCCATCGTGGTAGAGGTACTGCATCTCACGGCGATCGACGTTGGCGGTCTCGACCTTGGTGTCGGCGGGCAGGGTCCGGTCGAGCACCTTGCCGGTCAGCACATGCTTGAGCTTGGTGCGGACGACGGTGTTGCCCTTGCCGGGCTTGTGATGCTGGAACCAGATGACGGTCCAGAGTTGGCCGTCCAGGTTGAGAACCATGCCGTTCTTGAGATCGTTGGTCGAAGCCACTTAGATACCTTTCGCGCGATTGCCGCCCGCCAGTCTACCGGTTGGCGTGGGGGCATCTTGCCGCCGTCACTGGCGGGCAGCCAGCGGTGGGGGCACGATCCACGGTGAATCCGTCAACTGCCCGACCCGGGTCGAGTTCCCGACTGACGCCGTTCCCGGACGCGGGAGACGAGTTCGGCCCGCTGCTGTGAGTAAGGCAGAGCAAGACAGCGCACTTCCGCGGCCAGATCGTGCGACCCTGTGGCCTCGAGGCCCGCCATGATGCCTGCCACGTCGCGAGGGGATTTGTTCTGGCTCAGTTTTGCCTTCGCCTCGACCCTGGTCACCATCAGTTCGAGGCCGATGACGGCGCGGAATTGGCCCCGCACGTAGGCGGGGTCAAGCTTGTCCAGGTCGTACTCCGGCTGCTTTCGCGTTGCGAGAGCGGTGACGGCGGCGCGCACCCACTCCTCGTCGTCATGGACGACCAACCGTCCGTACACGTGCGCGGTCACATAGTTCCAAGTCGGGACGGCGGTGCCCGCCTCGGACACCTCCGGCATCCACCGGGTGGAGATGTAGCCGTCGGGACCGTTGAGAATCAGCAACGCCTCACCGAGCACCTCCTGCCGCCACTGCGGGTTGACCCTGCTCATGTGGGCGATGAACGAGCCGTGTTCCCCGGGTTCGGGACGGTGGAACACCGGGAGCAGAGTCGCGACCGGGCCTGCTTCGGTCGCCGTGACCAACTGTGCCGACTGCACGCCCGCGAACAGGGCTGCGAGGCGATCGTCGTCCAGGGAGAAGTGGCGGGGCACATACATGTCGCTATTGTCCCAGGGACTCGAAGGCCTCCCGGAGGACATCCTCATCGGGATCGACGACCATGATCGCCCGCGCGACCCCCTCCAGCAGCACCAACCGCAGGGTCCGGCCCCGCCCCTTCTTGTCCAGACCCATGGCGGTGCGCAACTGCGGGTAGCGGTCAGGATCGTAGGAGGTGGGAAGCCCGAGGCTGCGCAACAGGTGTCCGTGTTCGTCCGCGGTCGTCGAGTCCAGCAGCCCGAGGCGGTGGGCCACCTGGGCGGCCCACGTCATGCCGACGCTGATGGCTTCGCCGTGGCGCCAGGTGTAGTTCTCCACCCGCTCGATGGCGTGGCCGAGGGTGTGGCCGTAGTTGAGTAGTTCACGCCCCACCTCCCGCCCCTGGGAGGTCGCCTCCCGCGGATCGGCCGACACCACGTCCGCCTTCACCGTGATGGCACGGGTCACGAGTTCGGCCAGCACCGGTGACTGCCAGTCGAGGGCCGCGGCCCGCTGCGTCTTGAGCAGGCTCAGGATCGCGCGGTCTGCGATGAAGCCGGCCTTGACGACCTCCCCCATCCCGGCGCGCAGGTCGGCGGGCGGCAGCGTCTGCAGCAGGTCGAGGTCGCAACTCACCGCCAATGGCTGATGAAAGGACCCCACCAGATTCTTCCCTGCAACCAGGTTGATGCCCGTCTTGCCTCCGACCGCGGCGTCCACCATTCCCAGCAGCGTGGTGGGAACCGGCAGGAAGTCGATGCCGCGCAACCACGTGGCTGCCACGAACCCGGCCAGGTCGGTCGTGGCTCCCCCACCGAACCCGATCACCAGATCGGACCGAGTGAAGCCCGCGGCGGCCAAGGCATCCCAGCAGGTGGCCAGGCTCTCCGCCGTCTTGGCCTGCTCGGCGTCGGGAACAGCCACGACGGTGACCTCGCCGTGCAGCCGTTCGATGAGCGCAGCGGCGTGCGCGGCCACCGAGGGCGGATGGAAGACGGCAACCCGGGTGCGTCCCTGCGTGAACGACGCCACCTCGTCGGAAAGGTCGCGGCCGATGCGAACCTGGTACGGACGGTCGACGTTCACATCGACAACCGCGGTCGCGCTCATGCCTCTTTGTCCAGACTTTTCAGCACGAGTCCCGCCACCGCATTCGCGTCGGCGTGGTTCGTGTCGACCGTGTGGGTCGCCACACTCGCGTAGACGGGCTCGCGGTCGGCCAGCAACTGGTCCAGCCGCGTGCGGACATCGCCGTACAGCAACGGCCTACTGGCGTTTACACCGATCCTTCGTGCCGCCTGCACCGCGGACACCCGCAGCCACACGACAGTATGGCCCGCGAGAGCGTCGCGGATCGCGGGCGTCATGACGGCGCCGCCCCCGAGCGACACGACTGCGTCCTCGGCGAGTGCCGCGATGGTCTGATCCCGCTCAAGGTCGCGAAAATAGGGTTCGCCCTCGTCCACGAAGATCTCGCGGATCGGCTTTCCGGCCAGATCCTCGATGCGCTCGTCGACGTCCGCGAACCCGAGCCCGAGCGCCGCTGCCACCAGACGGCCGACCGTGGACTTGCCGGACCCCGGGGCACCGACGACGACCACGGTCACGACAGCCGCCTTGCCGCGAGATCGGCAAGGTAGGACGCGTGGTTGCGGCTCGTCTCGGCGACGGAGTCCCCACCGAACTTCTCCAGCGCGGCGTCGGCGATCACGAGGGCCACCACCGCCTCGGCGACGACCCCTGCCGCGGGTACCGCACAGACGTCGGAGCGCTGATGATGGGCGGCCGCCGGTTGTCCCGTCGATGTGTCGATCGTCCGCAAGGCCCGCGGCACGGTGGCGATCGGTTTCATGGCCGCCCGGACGCGCAGCAGTCCGCCTGTGCTCATGCCTCCTTCGGTGCCTCCAGACCGGTTCGAGACCCGGGAGATGCGACCGTCCTGTTTCACGATCTCGTCATGAGCGAGACTGCCGCGAGTGCGAGCGAGATCGAACCCGTCCCCTACCTCGACTCCCTTGATCGCCTGGATTCCCATGAGTGCCCCCGCCAGCCTGGCGTCGAGGCGGCGATCCCAGTGGACGTGAGACCCGAGGCCCGGCGGCAGGTTCTCGACGATCACTTCGACAACGCCTCCCAGAGTGTCACCCTCCTTGTGCGCAGCCTTGACTTCGGCCTGCATCCGATGGCTCGTCTCGAGGTCGAAGCACCGCAGCGGATCGGCGTCGATGGTGTCGATGTCAGCACTGGTGGGCAGGTCCTTGGCGGCGGACACTGCCGCGCCCACTTCGACGACGTGGCTGAAGACCTGGATCCCGTACGCCTGCGCGAGCAGGTTCTTCGCGATCTGGCCGAGCGCCACCCTTGCGGCGGTTTCGCGCGCCGACGCGCGTTCCAGCACCGGTCGCGCCTCGTCGAAGTCGTACTTCTGCATGCCCGCGAGGTCGGCGTGTCCGGGACGCGGCCGGGTGAGGGGTTCGTTGCGCGCAAGCCCGGCCAGCACGTCAGCGGGCACCGGGTCGGCGGACATCACCGTTTGCCACTGGGGCCATTCGGTGTTGCCGATCTGGATTCCGATGGGAGAACCGAGCGTGTGCCCGTGGCGCACGCCGGCTACGATCGTCACCTCGTCGGCCTCGAACTTCATGCGCGCGCCCCTACCCGCGCCCAGTCGCCGCCGCGCCAGGGCGCGCTGGATATCGGCGGTGGTGATCTCTACGTGGGCTGGGACGCCTTCGATCGTCGCGAACAGCGCCGGCCCGTGCGACTCGCCTGCTGTCAGGTAGCGGAGCATGGGAAGGAGTGTTTCACGCCGGTGCCGGGGAGCCTGCCGCCTTCCGGACGGCAGACAGCAACGGGCGTACCGGAACCCGGTGTCCGGTGAACATCTCGATTTGTTCGGTGGCCTGGTGGACCAGCAGATCGAGTCCGTTGAGCACCGAAACGCCGGCCGCCAGCGCCGCCGCGGCCAGCGGAGTGGGCCACGGGTGGTAGATCACGTCGAAGACCTGCCGGGGTCGCGACGCGATCAGTTCGCCGACCAGCGGGGCCAGCGCGTCCGCCGGAACAGTGGACACCACGAGATCGACGACAGGGAAGTGCCCCCAGGGAACTGTGGCGGACTTCAGGCCGAGCGTGTCCGCGAACTCGGCGAGCGCGTCCGCCTTCGCCTGGTCACGGGCGGTGATGGTCACCTCTTCCAGCGCGGTCAGTGCGACGACTGCCGACCGAGCGGTCGCGCCCGAGCCGATCACGGTCGCCGTTCGGGGACTGGGCGCGGCGCTGGTCGCGACCGCGCGCCGGAATCCGCCGACGTCGGTGTTGTGCACCCGGTGGCGCCGTCCGGCCGGTGTGTGGTCGATGACGAGAGTGTTGGCAACACCCGACAACCTCACCAGATCGCTGGGCTCGCCCAGAACGGCCACTGCCTGTTTGAGCGGCATGGTCGCGCTGAAACCGCGCCACGTATCGTCCAGCCCCGAGAGAAACCCCGGCAGATCGGCGGGCTGGAGTTCGTGGATCTCATAGGTCCAGTCGCTGAGGCCGAGCAGTTCGTACGCGCGCCGGTGAATGACAGGCGACAGCGAATGCCTGGCGGGGTACCCCAGGATCGCCGCCCGCCGCTGCCCGGCAGCCGGCCGATCAGCAGCGACCGGAGTGGTCACGACACCACTGCTGGAATCGTTGCACGTTCTTCTGGTGTTCCTCGAACGTGTCGGAGAACACGGTCTCGCCCGAATCCAGATCGACCGTCACGAAGTACAGCCAGTTGCCGGCCTCGGGGGTGAGCGCGGCTTCGAGGGCCGACTCGCCCGGCGAACCGATCGGACCCGGAGGCAGCCCTTTGTGCTTGTAGGTGTTGTAGGGCGACGGGCTGTTGCGGTCGGCCTCGGTCGTCGTCACATTGCCCGTCTTCCCGACGGCGTAGTGAACGGTCGAGTCCATCTGCAGCATCATGCCTCTCCCGAGGCGGTTGTAGATGACGCGGGCAACCTTCGCCTGGTACTCCGATTGGTGCACCTCGGCCTCGATGATCGACGCGACAATGACGGCCTGGAACGGCGCCACGTTGAGATCGGCCGCCCGTCCGGTGAAGTTCATGTTGTCGGTGACCTTCTTGAACTGGGCCGTCGTCAACTGGATCAACGCCAGGGCAGTCGGGTTCTGCGGCAACTCGTAGGTTTCGGGGAACAGGAAACCCTCGGCCTTCTTGTTGGCCCAGGCGGGGAGGCCCAGATCTTCGGGCTTGCGCATGGCAGTCCAGAAGTTCTGGGCGGGGATGCCCGAAGCCTTCGCCATGATCTGCACCTGCTGTTTCAGCATGAGACCCTCTTGGATCGTCATCTGGATGCGGATCATGTTCTTGGTGTCGAGCAGCATCGCCAACGCCGTCTCGGCTGGAAGCTTGAGCAGAAGCTTGTACCGGCCCGCCTGGATCTTCTGCGCGTTGGGCTCCTTCGACACGGCCTTGTCGAACGCCCGTGCCGTCTTGATCACGCCGCGGTCGACCAACAGGGCCCCTATGGCCCCCAGCGAGGAGCCCCGGGGAATGGTGACTTCGACATTGCCCTCACCCTCGCCGATGTAATCCTCGACGGTGCGGAAGTCGTACCATGCTGCCCCGACCTTCTGCGCAACGAAGAGTCCGCCGCCGACCAGGACGGCCAGCGACAAGATCACCGCGAAGGCGCTCTTGAGGCGGCGGGAGACCTGCCCGCGGTCCGGCTTGTCACCCATTTCGCTCAAGACGCACTTCCTTCCACCGGTTCGCCGGCCCACTTGCCACTGTGGCGCTCGAACTCAAGCGCTTGCTCCAGTATCGCAACCGCCGCCGCCTGATCAACGACACTGCGCCGCTGCTTGGCCCTCTTTCCAGTCTCGGCCAACGCGCGGTGCGCCACGACCGTCGTCAGGCGCTCGTCTACGAGTTGGACGGGGACCGGCGCGAGCCGCTGCGACAACTGGGCAGCGACCTCGCGCATGGCGATGGCTGCCGGACCGTCGGGACCGGCCAGCGTTCGCGGCAGCCCGAGGTACACGACTCCCGGTGCTGTCTCGGTGACGAAGCGGACCAGCGAATCCACCTCTGCCGGGGTCGTTCCGTAAGTCGTGACGGGGTAGGCGAGGATCCCGGAGGGATCACTGGCCGCGACCCCGATTCTGACCTTCCCCCAGTCGATGGCCAAGCGGACGCCGTCCACCCCGCTCGTCATGCCAGCGCGGCCAGGGCCCGCTCGACGGCGGACGTGGCCGCCGTGACGCCGGCAGCCGAAGTTCCGCCGCCCTGGGCGACATCGTCGCGCCCGCCACCGCGGCCTCCGAGTTCAGCGACGGCCAAGCCCACCAACTGCCCGGCCTTTGCGCCGGCGTCCCGTGCAGCGGCCGTGGTAGCCACGACGACGGCGGGCTTGTCGGCCGACCCGCCGAACAGCAGGACAACACCGGGTTTGACCCCCATGCGGTCGCGGACGTCAACCGCCAGGACGCGCAGGTCGCCCGGGGGTGTGCCCACGAAGTGGCCGCTGACGAGATCGACTGGCCCGGCAGGACGCGCAGCCCCGAGCAGGTCGCCGATGCCGCTTGCGAGTGTGGCCCGCTTGAGATCGGCGATAGTCCTTTCGGCGTCCTTCAGGTCGGACACCAGGGTGGCGACCCGGTCGGTGAGTTGCCCCGGTTGCACCTTCAGCATGTCGGCCAGGTTCGCGACCAGCGCCCGCTCGGCTGCCAGATGGTCGAAGGCGTCCGTGCTCACCAGTGCCTCGACACGCCTGACTCCGGACCCGACGGACGACTCCCCCAACAGGGTCAGCAGGCCGATCTGGGACGACCGCTCGACGTGGGTGCCGCCGCACAACTCGCGCGACCACGGACCCCCCATCTCGACCATGCGGACGATCTCTGGGTACTTCTCGCCGAACATCGCCATCGCGCCGAGCGACTTGGCCTCGGCGAGTGGCAATTGCTGCGCGGTGACTCCGTAGTCGGCCTTGATGGCCTCGTTGGAACGGCCCTCCAGTTCTTCACGCAACCCCTTGTCGAGGGCGACTGTGGACGAGAAGTCGAACCGCAGGTAGCCGGGCTTGTTGTACGAACCGGCCTGGACGGCTGTCGGGCCCAGAACCTCGCGCAGCACCGCGTGGACGACGTGGGTCGCCGAGTGAGCCTGGCAGGCGCCGAGCCGGGCGGTCTCGGACACGGTCGCGGTGAGCAGGCCTCCCGTGACGAGTTCGCCGTCGTCGACGCGGACCTTGTGCACGATGAGCCCCTGGATGGGCTTTTGCACATCGAGTACGTCCAGTACCAGCCCGTTGCCGGTCAACTGCCCCGAATCGGCATCCTGGCCGCCGGCCTCCGCGTAGAACGGAGTCGCGTCCAGAACAACTTCGACCACATCGCCGGAACGGGCCGTGGTGACCAACTGCCCGTCCTTGACGATGCCCCGGACCGTGGATTCGCCCTGCAGGTCGGTGTATCCGAGGAACTGGGTCTCACCGGCGGCGCGCAGTTGGCGGTACGCCTCGGTGGCGACCGCCCCACCCTTCTTGGCGCGGGCGTCAGCCTTGGCCCGGTCGCGCTGCTCGGCCATCAGCCGCTTGAACTCGTCACGGTCGACCGCCAGGCCCTGCTCGGACGCCATTTCGAGCGTCAGATCGATCGGGAAGCCGTAGGTGTCGTGCAGTTGGAACGCCCGTTCTCCGGACAGCGAGGCCTCGCGGTTCTGCTTGGCTGTGGCGACGGCCATGTCGAAGATCTGCGTGCCTGTCGCCAGGGTGCGACGGAAGGCATCCTCTTCCGCGAAGGCATTCTGGCTCACGCGTGCCCACTGGGAGGCGACGTCGGGGTAGGACTTGCTCATCAGGTCGCGACTGATGGGCATCAGTTCGGGCAGCACGGGTTCGCCGACGCCGAGAAGACGCATCGACCTGATGACACGCCGGAGCAGGCGCCGCAGCACGTAGCCGCGCGCCTCGTTACCGGGAGCAACACCGTCGGTCATGAGCATGAGCGCGGAGCGCGTATGGTCGGCCACGACGCGCATGCGGACGTCGTCTTCCCTGTTCTCGCCATAGGTTCTGCCGGACATCTCGGCGGCCCGGGCGATCACGGGGAAGACCTCGTCGATCTCGTACATGTTGTCGACGCCCTGCAGCAGGTAGGCGACCCGCTCCAGACCCATACCGGTGTCGATGTTCTTCTTGGGCAACTCCCGGGCGACGTCGAAGTCGTCCTTCGCGCGCACCGCGGACAGTTCGTACTGCATGAAGACGAGGTTCCAGATCTCCAGGAACCTGTCTTCGTCGACGACCGGCCCGCCGTCGGGCCCGTACTCGGGACCGCGGTCGATGTAGATCTCGCTGCAAGGCCCGCCGGGGCCGGGAATGCCCATGTGCCAGTAGTTGTCCTTCAACCCGCGGCGCTGGATGCGCTCATCGGGCATGCCCACCTCACGCCAGTAGGCGGCCGCTTCGTCGTCGTCCAGGTAGACGGTGACCCAGATCTTGTCGGGATCGAAGCCGTAGCCCCCCGCGCTCTGGGGGTTGGTGATCAACTCCCACGCGTACTGAATGGCGCCTTCTTTGAAGTAGTCGCCGAAGCTGAAGTTGCCGTTCATCTGGAAGAAGGTGCCGTGCCGCGTGGTCTTGCCGACCTCTTCGATGTCGAGGGTGCGGACGCACTTCTGCACGCTTGTGGCCCGCGGGTAGGGCGGATCCTCGGCTCCGATGAAGTAGGGCTTGAAGGGAACCATGCCGGCGTTGACGAACAGCAGGGTCGGATCGTTGTAGACCAGAGGAGCCGAAGGCACCACTGTGTGGCCCCGTTGCGCGAAATGGTCGAGGAAACGACGCCGGATCTCGGCGGTTTGCATGGTTATTCCTTCGCTGTGATGCGTGTTGATGGCGAAATTGTCACTTGGACTCTGCGGCAGCGTCCATACCCAGGGCTTCGCGCAACTCGGCTTCGCGCGAGCCCATGGCCGTCTGCACGTCGTCGACGAATCGGGCGACGCGCCCCTCGATGTCGCGCCCGACCTTGGCGGCCTGATCGGCTACTCCCTGCGGCGTAGCCATGCGCATCAGTTCGCGCCCCTTGACAACCACCAGCACTGTGATGCCGACGCCGACCGCGACCCAGAACAACTTCTTCACTTGGTGCCTCGCTTGGGGGTGGAGCCCCTGCTCGCAAAGGCCTTGCGGACGCCGTAGCTGAACGCCGCGCCCTTGATCAGCGGGCCGCCGAGGGTCGCGGTGAAGATCGTGGTGAGCTTCGCCGCGTTCTCGGAGACGACCGTGGCGTTGCGGGTGACCGTCGAGACGTCTTCGGTCACGAGTGCGACCTTGCCGATCTCATCGTTGGTGGCAGATACGGTGCTCTTGAGTTCTGTGAGAATGGGGACGGTCTCGTGCCCGAGATCGCGGATGGTCAGCCGCAACTCTTCGAGGACCCGCCCGGTCTTGAACAGGGGAACGGCGCACAGCGCAACGAACACCACGGCGGCAAGTGCCGCGATCAGGCCAGCGATCTCTCCGACGGTCATGTCTCCCTCATTTCTGTCGGCGACAGCCTAGTCCACCGAACCGACAGTTCCGCGTTCGTCTGTCAATGGCTCAGACCCCACTTGCCTCCAGACGGTCTGGCTGAGCACCGCAAGACCACCCGCACCACCGCCCAGCTATTCGCGGCCGAGTAGGCGCTCGATGATCTCCAACCGCTGTTTGACGGCCGCCTCGGCGCCGTGATCGGTGGGGACGTAGTAGCGCGCGCCGGCCAACTCGTCGGGCAGATAGGTCTGCTCGGCCACGCCGTGCGGGTGGTCATGCGCGTACTTGTACGTCGTGCCGTGGCCGAGTTGGCTCGCGCCGGGGTAATGGGCGTCGCGCAGGTGCGGCGGGACAGCACCCGCGCGGCCGGCGCGGACGTCGGAAATGGCCTTGTCGATTCCGACATAAACCGCGTTGGACTTGGGCGCGGTGGCGCACGCGACCACCGCATGCGCCAGGTTGATGCGCGCCTCGGGCATTCCCAGGAGTTGGACGGCTTGGGCCGCCGCGACGCAGGTTTGCAGCACTTGCGGGGCCGCCATCCCGATGTCCTCGGACGCGGCGATGACCAGACGGCGGGCGATGAACCTAGGATCCTCCCCCGCCTCCAGCATGCGAGCGAGGTAGTGGAGGGACGCGTCGACGTCCGAGCCGCGCAGCGACTTGATGAACGCGCTGATCACGTCGTAATGCTGGTCACCGCTCTTGTCGTAGCGCACCGCCGCTGCATCGACTGCCGTCTCAACGTCCGCCGGAATGATCTCGCTGCGCCCCTGGGCGGTCGCGACCGCCGCGGCCTCCTCCAGAAAGGTGAGCACCCGGCGCGCGTCCCCGCCGGCCAGCCTGATGATGTCGGCGCGTGACTGTTCCGACAGGGTGAACGTGTCGGCGTCCGGCGGACGCAAGCCGCGTTCGTCTGTGAGCGCGCGCTCAACGAGCACCCCCAGGTCGGTGTCCGTGAGTGGCTGCAGTGTCAGCAACAACGAGCGAGACAGCAACGGAGAGATCACCGAGAACGAGGGGTTCTCCGTGGTTGCCGCGATGAGTGTTATCAGGCGGTTCTCCACCGCGGGCAGCAGGACGTCCTGCTGGCTCTTGGAGAACCGGTGAACCTCGTCCACGAACAGCACCGTGCTAGTGCCGCGAGCCAGTTGGGTGCTGGCCGTCGCGAGTTCGGCACGCACCTCCCTGACGCCGGCGGTCACGGCCGACAGTTCGACGAAGCGCCTGTTGGAGGCTTGCGAGACCACAGCGGCGATGGTCGTCTTCCCGACACCGGGCGGCCCCCACAGGAAGACGGACATGGGATTACCCGCCGCCAACCGCCGCAAAGGCGAGCCCGTGCCGAGCAGGTGTTGTTGGCCGACGATCTCGTCCAGGGTGCGCGGCCGCAACCGCACAGCCAGCGGCAGATCGGCGTGATCGGCGCCGGTGAGAGACCCGCCGGGCGCGGCGCGTGCAACGGTGATGTTGCCGAACAGATCCTCCGTCATCGTGTCGAACCTACACCCCCTGACACCCGAGAACCCTTGCGTGAAGACACATCACGATATATCTTTGATCTATCAAGAGCGGATGCCCGCTCGAAACCCCAAAGGAGCACAGCAAATGCGGAATCTACACAAATGGCTCACACCCATGATGCTCGGCATGCACCACGACCGTCCCCACGGTAGACGTGGCCGCGGCTGGGAAGAGGAACTATTCGGGTCCCAGGGTCCCTTCGGCCCGGCCGGGCCGTTCGGCGCCAAGGGACCCTTCGGACCTGACGGCCCCTTCGGCCCACGCAGCGCGTTCGGCCCGGGCGGTCCCCGATTCGGGCGCAGGGCGCGTCGCGGCGACGTGCGCAGTGCGATCCTTCATGCCCTGGCCGAGAACGAGATGAACGGCTACCAGATCATCGGCTTCGTGGAAAGCCGTACGGACGGCGCCTGGAGGCCCAGCCCAGGCGCGGTCTACCCGGCGCTTTCACAACTGGAGGACGAGGGCCTGATCGCGCAGATCGATCTTGATGGCCAGAAAGCCTACAAACTCACCGACTCCGGGCAAGAAGCCGTCGCCGAGCAGGCAGAGGCCCCCAAGCCCTGGGAGTACGCCCAGGATCAACGCCGTTGCGGCCCCGCCATGACCGAGTTGTGGGAGCAGTTCAGCCACCTGGCAATGGCGTTGCAGGCGGCGACCCGCACCGGGGACGAGGGCGTGCAACAGCGAGTGACCGAGATCGTCCGGCGCGCACGCCGGGACATCTACAACCTCTTGGCCGAGGCCGGCGCCGACGAGGAATGACGCGGCAGCGGCCGCCTACTTGCCCTCTTGAGGAGGGGCCGGTTTCTTGCCCACTACGGCGTCCACCCCCGCCTCCTTGCGCTGCTGCGCACTGATCGGTGCGGGGGCCCCGGTGAGCGGGTCGAAACCATTGCCGGTCTTCGGGAAGGCGATGACGTCGCGGATCGAATCGGTGCCTGCCAGCAGGCTCGCGATCCGGTCCCAGCCCAGAGCGATGCCGCCGTGGGGCGGCGCGCCGAAGGTGAAGGCGTCCAGCAGGAAGCCGAACTTCTCCTGCGCCTCATCGGCACCGATGCCCATGACCTTGAACACCCGTTCCTGGACGTCGCGGCGGTGGATCCGGATCGATCCGCCACCGATCTCGTTGCCGTTGCAGACGATGTCGTAGGCGTAGGCGAGGGCATTACCGGGGTCGGTGTCGAACTCGGCGAGCCACTCGGGCTTGGGCGAGGTGAAGGCATGGTGCACCGCCGTCCATTTGCCACCTCCGACCGCGACATCGCCCTCTGCGACGGCGTCGCTCGCGGGCTTGAACAATGGCGCGTCAACGACCCAGCAGAAGGACCACTCGCCGTCCCGGATCAGCCCCAGCCGGGACGCGATCTCGTTGCGCGCGGCGCCGAGCAGAGCCTGGGACGCCGCCCGCTCCCCTGCCGCGAAGAAGACACAATCCCCCGGTGCGGCACCCACCGCGGCGGCGAGCCCTGATCGTTCCGAGTCGGACAGGTTCTTGGCCACGGGGCCGCCCAGTTCGCCGTCCTCGCCGAATGTCACATAAGCCAAACCACGCGCACCGCGTTGCTTGGCCCACTCCTGCCAGCCGTCGAACGTGCGCCGCGGCTGCGAGCCGCCGCCCGGCATGACGACAGCGCCCACGTAGGGAGCCTGGAAGACCCGGAAGCCGGTGGCGGCGAAATAGTCCGTGAGATCGGTGAGTTCGACTCCGAACCGCAGGTCGGGCTTGTCGGTGCCGTAACGGGCCATCGCGTCGTTGTAGGTGATTCGCGGCACCGGTACGACCACCTCATGGCCTATCAGGCGCCACAGCCGCCGGAGCAGTTCCTCGGTCAGGTCGATGACGTCATCTTGGTCGACGAAGCTCATCTCGATGTCAAGCTGGGTGAACTCCGGCTGCCGGTCTGCCCTGAAATCCTCGTCGCGGTAACAGCGAGCGATCTGGTAGTAGCGCTCCAGTCCCGCGACCATCAGCAACTGCTTGAACAACTGCGGGCTCTGCGGAAGGGCGTACCAGGAACCAGGAGCGAGACGGGCGGGAACCACGAAGTCACGAGCCCCCTCCGGCGTCGACCGCGTCAACGTGGGGGTCTCGACCTCGACGAAACTGCGCTCGGCCAGCAGTTCCCGGGCGACGCGTGAGACCTGGCTGCGGAGCCGGATCGCGGCCGCCTGGCGGGGCCTGCGCAGGTCGAGGTAGCGGTACTTGAGGCGCGCCTCCTCACCGACGTCGGTACGCTCGTCGAGCTGGAACGGCAGCGGGGCGGACGGGTTCAGCACCTCGAGTTCGCTGATCGCGACCTCCACCTCGCCGGTCGGAAGGTCGGCGTTCGCGTTGCCCTCGGGTCGCTGCTCCACGATTCCCGTGGTCTTGATGCAGAACTCGTTGCGCAGGTCGTGGGCACCCGAAGCGGCGATCACGTCGTCCCGGATCACGACCTGAACGATGCCGCTGGCGTCCCGCAGGTCGATGAAGGCGACCCCGCCGTGGTCGCGTCGCCGCGCCACCCACCCCGCCAAGGTGACGGTGGTGCCGATGTCGCTGCTGCGCAGCGTGCCTGCCTCATGGGTGCGGATCACGTGTTTCCTCTCGGTTCGCCAGCGATGCTAGGGCCTGCCAGTTGCCGGACGCGACGGGTTTCAGCTCTCGGTGATGACGGACGGTTTGAGATCTACCCCCGGCGGGGTCCAGTCACCGGCCGCCGCGGGCCGCTGTTCCCCCGACCGGATGTCCTTGACCTCACCCTCCAAGCCTCCGAACCACACGTACGGAATGCCCCGGCGATCGGCGTAACGGATCTGCTTTCCGTACTTGTCCGCCTTCGGCGCAACCTCCGTGGCGATGCCACGGCCACGCAGGGCAGACGCCGTTGCGATCGCCTGGCTGCGTGTCTCCTCGGAGTCGACGGCCACCAGCACACACGTGGGGACTTCGCGGGACGCCGTCAGTTTGCCCTTGCCGATGAGCGGAACCAGGATGCGCGAGACGCCGATCGAGAGCCCGACGCCCGGATAGGTGCGCTTACCGTCGGTGGCCAGGGAGTCGTACCGGCCACCCGACGAGATCGAGCCCATGGACTCGTAACCGGCCATCGTCGTCTCGTACACGGTGCCGGTGTAATAGTCCAGGCCGCGAGCGATCTTGAGGTCGGCGACCAGGCGTCCGGGAAGCAGATCGGCGGCCGTCGTCACGACCGCGGCAAGTTGCTCCAGGCCGATGTCGAGGAGCGGGTGTTCTACCCCCAGGGCCTGAACCCGGTCGACGAAGCTCGCGTCGGGCGCGGTGATGGTCGCCAACTCGAGGCACTTCGCAGCCGCCGCCGCGGACAGGCCCACCTCGCGCTGCAGCAATTCCGAGACTGCTTGCGGACCGATCTTGTCGAGCTTGTCGACGCGCTGCAGCACCGCCATGTGATCGGTGACGCCCAGACCCCGGTAGAAACCCTCCGACAGTTGGCGGTTGTTGACACTCATCGTCGCCGGCGGAATGCCGAAATCGACCTCCAGGCGCCGAAGAGCGTCCAGCGCCACGAGCGGCAACTCCACGTCGTGGTGCGCCGCAAGGACATCCGCGCCCACGATGTCCACGTCCGCCTGCAGGAACTCGCGGTACCGGCCCTCCTGCGGCCGCTCCCCCCGCCACGCCTTCTGGATCTGGAATCGGCGGAACGGAAAGTTGAGGTGACCGGCGTTCTCGAGAACGTAGCGCGCGAAGGGCACGGTCAGGTCGTAGTGGAGCCCCAGGTCGTCCACAGAGTCGCCCTCGGCGTGCAGGCGCCGCACGACGTAGACCTCCTTGTCGATCTCGCCTTTGCGGGCCAGTTGGTCCATCGGCTCGACCGCACGGGTCTCGACGGACGCGAATCCGTGCAGCTCGAACACCTCGCGCAGCGCGTCCAGCACGGCCAGTTCGACGATGCGTCCCGCGGGCAGGAATTCGGGAAAGCCGGACAGCGCCTTGGGTCGTGACATCAGAGTTGATCCCTCCAGAACTCCTCGGTGAGAAACGGATTGGTGGCGCGCTCGGCGCCGATACTGGTCTGCGAACCGTGGCCAGGCAGGGCGACGACATCGTCGGCCAGGGTCAGAACCTGATCCTGCAAGGACGTCCACATCTGCGGCGCGGAACTCCCCGGCAGGTCGGTGCGCCCGATCGATCCCTGGAACAAGACATCACCCGAAAACAACAAGCCACCGACGTCGGCGTCGTCGGGATAGTCGGTCTCGAACATCACGCACCCACCCGAGTGTCCGGGAGCGAACCGCACATGCATCCCGATGTTCGCCAGATCGAGCTCGGCACCGCTTTCCAAATCCTTGACGAGCCACGGCTCCGGCAGCCTGTCGGCCCCGATGAGCGCGTGCAACATGGGGGCCCAGTCGCGAGGGAGTCCGGCCTGCGGATCGGACAGCAAATGACGGTCGGCTGGGTGGATCCACGTCGCGATCTCGAACTCGGCGGCCAGCGCCGCGGCCGCGCCGATGTGATCGAGATGGCCGTGCGTCAGCAGAATGGCTACAGGCCGCAGTTCGTGCCGCTGCATCGTCTTGAGAGCGATTTCACCCGCACCCCAGCCCGGGTCGACGATGATGCAGTCGGACCCTGCCGCGGGCGCCACCAGATAGCAGTTCGACTGCCACTGGCCGCTGGCAAAGGACGCGATGAACACCGCTCAAGACTAGCGGTCGCCCGCCGGAGCCCGGCCAACCCTCAAGCTGGCTGGAACGGGCATGCGACGAGGGCCCTGGTCAGGCAAGATGTACTCATGACTCACTCAGCAAGTCCGGCCGACTTCGGCCGCGTCGCCGATGATGGAACGGTCTATCTCATCATGGGCGATGTCGAACGAAGTGTCGGTCAGGTCCCCGGGTCCGACCCTGCTGCCGCCCTTGCGTTCTTCGTCAGACGGTTCGAGGCGCTGGAAGTCGAGGTGTCTCTGCTCGAACAGCGCATCAAGAGCGAGACCCTGGGCCCCGAAGAGGCGCGCAAGTCGATCGCGACCGCACGCGGCAACATCGTGGACGCCAACGCTGTCGGCGACGTTGCGGGTCTTCTCGCCAGGTTGGACGCCCTGGCGCCGCTGCTGAGTGAACAGTCGGATGCCCGCAGGGCACAGCGCGCTGAGCAGAACGCCGCGACGAAGGCCGCAAAGGAAGAGATGGTCGCCGAGGCCGAAACGCTGGCAGCCGGCGACGACTGGCGCGGAGGCGTCAACCGATTCCGGACGCTGCTCGATGAATGGAAAGCACTCCCCCGCATCGACAGGGCCACCGACGACGCGCTGTGGCACCGGTTTTCCACCGCACGCACGACGTACACCCGGCGGCGCAAGTCCCAGTTCGCCGAGCAGGCGCAGCGCCGTGACAGCGCTCGCGCCGCGAAGGAACAGATCATCGCCGAGGCGACCGAACTGGCGTCCTCGACCGACTGGGGTGTCACCAGCGGTGCCTTCCGTGACCTGATGGCCCGCTGGAAAGCGGCAGGCCCCGCGCCGCGCGATGTTGATGACGCGTTGTGGGCGCAGTTCCGCGGCATCCAGGACCAGTTCTTCAGCGCGCGCCAGGCCACGCTGAGTCAGCAAGACGCAGAGTTCGCCGGCAACTTGCAGGCGAAGGAGGAGTTGCTGGCCGAAGCGGAGGCCGAGATTCTGCCGGTGACCGACGTGGCCGCTGCGCGCGCCAAGTACCGCCGCTTCCTGGAGCGGTTCAACGCTCTCGGAAAGGTGCCCCGCGACTCGATCCGTCCATTGGACGCCCGCGTCCGCGCCCTCGACACCGCGATCCAGAAGGCCGTGGACGACGAGTGGCGCCGTACCGACCCTGACGCGCGCGCCCGGGCCGCCGACACGGTAACCATGCTGCAGGCTGAGATCGAACGCCTCGAAGTCAAGGTGGAGAAGGCGATGGCTCGCGGTGACCAGCGTGCCGCGGAAAAGGGGCAGGACTCCATCGCCACCTACAGAACGTGGCTTGATCAGGCACAGAAGGCGCTCGAGGACTTCTCCCGCTGACGACCCGGCAGAAGGGTCGACGGCAGGCGAGCGGTTACTGCAAGGGAGCAGTCTCTACTGTTTGATGCGGTACACGTCGTAAACGCCTGGCACGCGCCGAACCGCACTCAGCACATGATCGAGATGCGTCGGATCCGGAGTCTCGAAGGTCAAGCGCACTCTGAACACCCGATCCTTCGTCGCTTTCATGGTCGCCGACAGGATGTTCATGTGTTGGTCGCTCAGCACGCGGGTGACGTCACTAAGCAGGCCGGAGCGGTCGAGACCGTCGACCTGGACGGCGACCAAGTATGAAGACTGCCCTGACGGCGCCCCCCACGCGACCTGGACGATGCGCTCGGGCGTGGACAGCAGATTACCGGCGTTCGTGCAGTCGAGTCGGTGCACCGAGACCCCCTCGCCGCGCGTCACGAACCCGATGATTTCGTCGCCCAGCACGGGGGTACAGCACTTCGCCAGTTTCACCCAGACACTCGGATCGCCCTGGACGACGACGCCGGTGTCGTTGCGCGACCTGTCCTGCAACCGGCGCGATGGCCGCCCGAATACGGTTTCGTCCGCCGTGGACTCTTCGTCGGTCTCGGGCGGGACTGCGAGTGCGACCACTCGCTGCACGACGGCCTGGGCGCTGACGCTTCCCTCTCCGATCGCCGCGTAGAGCGCGTTCACGTCCGGCAACCGGAAGTGGTCGGCGGTTTCTGTCAGGTACTCCACGGCGAGATGCTTGTGCGAGAGGTGCCCGGCTCGGCGCAACTGCTTGGCCAACAACTCCCTACCGTGCTCGATGGACTCCTCGCGCCGCTCGCGGGTGAAGTACTGCCGGATCTTGGCCCGTGCCCGGGGGCTCTTGACGAAATGGAGCCAGTCGCGGCTCGGCCCCGCGGTCCGGGACTTCGAGGTGAGGATCTCGACGACGTCACCGTTCGAGAGCACGGACTCGAGCGGGACCAGTCTGCCGTTCACCCGCGCGCCGATGCACCGGTGGCCGATCTCGGTGTGGACGGCGTACGCGAGGTCCACGGGGGTGGAGCCCTGCACCAGGCTGTGCACGTCGCCCTTCGGCGTGAACACATAGACCTCGGACGTGCTGATCTCGAACCGCAAGGAATCCAGGAACTCGGTCGGGTCTTCGGTCTCCCGCCCCCACTGAGTGATTTGCCGCACCCACGTGAGGTCGGTGGTGTCGAACTTGCCTTCCTTGTACTTCCAGTGGGCGGCGACGCCGTACTCGGCTCGCCGATGCATCTCGTGCGTGCGGATCTGCAGTTCGACGGGCTTGCCGTCAGGCCCCAGCACAGTCGTGTGGAGGGACTGGTACAGGTTGAACTTGGGCATCGCGATGTAGTCCTTGAACCGCCCGGGCAAGGGACTGAACCGCTCGTGCATCACGCCGAGGGCGCCGTAACAGTCCTTCTGGTTCTCAACCAGAATCCGGAGCCCGACCAGGTCATAGATCTCGGCGAACTCGCGCCCACGAATGACCATCTTCTGGTAGATCGAGTAGTAGTGCTTGGGTCGGCCCACGACCGTGGCCTTGATCTTGGCGGCCGCCAGGTCGGTGACCACCTGATCGATGACCCGCCGCAGGTACTGCTCACGGAGGGGCGCTTCGGCCGCCACCATGCGCACGATCTCGTCGTAGACCTTGGGCTGCATGGTCGCGAACGAGAGGTCTTCGAGTTCCCACTTGAGGGCGTTCATGCCGAGCCGGTGAGCCAGCGGCGCGAAGATCTCAAGGGTGTCCTTGGCGATGCGGATCTGCTTGTCCTGACGGAGGAAGTGGATCGTCCGCAGGTTGTGCAGCCGGTCGGCCAACTTGATGACGAGCACCCGGATGTCGCGGCTCATCGCAACGACCATCTTGCGGATGGTCTCGGCTTTCGCGTTCTCGCCGTAAGCGACCTTTTCCAGCTTGGTCACGCCGTCGACCATCGCGGCCACCTCTTCGCCGAAATCGGCGGTGAGCTGTTCCATGGTGTACGAGGTGTCCTCGACGGTGTCGTGCAGCAGCGCGGCGCACAGCGTGGGCTCGGTCATTCCCAACTCGGCCAGGATCGTCGCCACGGCCAGGGGGTGGGTGATGTAAGCGGCACCGGACTTGCGCGTCTGGCCCTCGTGGTAGTGCTCGGCGGTGCGGTAGGCGCGCTCGATGAGGGCGACATCGGCTTTGGGGTTGTGCTCCCGGACCACCGATAGCAGCGGGTCGAGCACGGCGGGCGCATGGATCCTTGCCCCTCGTAAGCGCGCGAGGGCGTGGCGCACCATTTGCCGCGGCACATCCGCCGGGATCGGGGTTCCCGCCTCAGGATCGGACTGCCGCGTGTCGACGCCGCCAGCTTCCACGCATCCTCCTCGCAGCTCAGGAAACTAGCTTAGCCCGCTCGGCAACATGCCCGTTGCGCGGTAATCGCAGCACCGTCAAGCCACGTGATCGCACGACGAGGGGCTGGCGGCTCAGTCTGAGTCCAGATCGAGGCCGGGTCGCGAGCGCGGCGCCTGCTGCGTCGGCTGCAGCAGCGACCGCCTGACGACCACCAGTTCGTCGCCCAACTCCAACCGTGCGACGGTCGGATCGAAGTATCGCCGCAGAGTCTGGTTGCGGATCACACCTAGCACCCGCTCGCTCTTGATGTCGTCGGGACTCAGCCCCACTTCGTCCGCCTGGACCAGCCGCTGGGCAACCTCGAGCCCCTCGGCGCTGGACAGTAGATCCTCGATGACCACACCGATGAAGGGGTTCAGCGACGACATGCCGACGAGGCGTCCGACCGCGTCCGACGACGTGATCACAGAGTCGGCCCCGGATTGCCGCAGCAGCGCAACGTTGTCCTGCTCGCGCACGGCCACCGTGACGTGGGCACTGGGGTTCAACTGGCGGACGGTCAACGTGGTCAGGATGCTCGTCGCGTCGAGGTTGACAGCGATGATGATCTCACGAGCCTTCGGGATCTCGGCCCTGCGCAGTAGCTCGCGCGACGACACGTCACCGAGGAAAGTCGCCAACCCGGCACGGTTCGCTGCGGCGACAGCGACGGGGTCGTTGTCGATGACCACGATCTTCTCGATCGGACGTTCGTGCCGCCGCAGGGTGGCGACGGCGCTCTTGCCCATGGTGCCGTAGCCCATGACAACGGTGTGGTTGCGCATTGTCTTCCTCCACCTGGCATCGCGGAAGGCGCGGCGTCCTTCGTTGGCCAGTACTTCGAGCGTGGTGCCGACCAGCAGCACCAGGAAACTGATGCGCAGCGGGGTCACGATGAGGGCGTTCAGGACCCGTGCATGGTCTGCAACGGGGGTGATGTCTCCGTATCCGGTGGTAGTGATCGTGACCGTCGAGTAGTACAACGCGTCGAGAAGCGAAACGCCGTCACCGTTGGCATGGTCGGCGTAGGCGTCCCGGTCTATGAAGACGATCAGGGTGCTCGTCAGCAACAATCCGAGCGCGAGCAACGCGCGCCGGGCCAGTTCGGCCAGTGGGGTGGTGGTCTTTTCCGGTAGGTGGACGAGCGCCCGGTTGCCCCACCGGTTCGCCCGCGGGCCTGGCATCAGACCGTCACCACCGCCGAGAGTCCGGAGACACCATGGGTTTCGAGATGGTCACGGCCCCCGAGGAAGCTGAGTTCGATGAGCACCGACACGTGCACCAACTTCGCGCCCAACCTGCGGATGAGATTCGCGGTGGCGCCGACTGTTCCGCCGGTTGCCAGGACATCGTCGATGACGAGCACTTTCGCGCCCGGCATGACTGCGTCCGTGTGCACAGACAACGTCTCGGTGCCGTACTCCAGCGCGAACGTCTGGCTGATCGTGTCACCGGGAAGCTTGCCGGGCTTACGCACCGGGACGAAACCCGCACCGAGCGCCAGTGCGACCGGTGCAGCGAAAATGAAGCCACGCGCCTCCATCCCGACGACGACATCGATGCCCTGCGGTGCGGTGGCGACGAGTTCGTCCACCGCCGCCCGGAACCCTACCGCCGACGAGAGCAGCGGCGTGATGTCCTTGAAGACGACCCCCGGCTTGGGAAACCCTTCGACGTCGCGGATCAGGCTCGAGATCAGCGCTTTGTTGGACATGTCACTTCTTCCGCTCTGGCTTCTTGGGTGCCCGAACCGGCAGGCTCGCGGGCGAGTCGATCGCGTGGTCGGAAGCCACTGTGACGGCTACTTTGGCGGCCGTCTTGTGTGCTCGGCGTTGGATGCGGGCCCGCTGCTCGGCCATTGCAGGTTCGGCTTCCTTCATCTGCGCCAACAAGGGTGCGGCGATGAAGATGGACGAGTAGGCACCGGCGATCATGCCGACGAACAGCGCCAACCCGACGTCCTTGAGCGGGCCCGTGCCGAGGATGAAGGTGCCGGTGAACAACAGTGCGGCCACCGGCAGCACGCCGATGATGGTCGTGTTGATGGATCGCACGAGCACCTGGTTGACCGCCATGTTGGCTGCCTGCGAATACGTGAAGTCGGTGTTCCGCAGATCGGCGGTGTTCTCGCGCACCCTGTCGAACACGACCACCGTGTCGTAGAGGGAGTAGCCGAGAATCGTGAGCACGCCGATGAGCGACGCCGGCGTCACGGCGAACCCGAGCAGCGAGAACACGCCGACGGTCACTACCAGGTCGTGCAACAGCGCCACCAGGGCGGCGATCGACATCTTGAACTCTCGGAAGTAGGCCCAGATCATGAGCGATACGAGCACTAGGAAGACGACGAGTGCGATGAGCCCCTGGTTGGTGATCTGCTGCCCCCAACTGGCCCCGATCAGCGAATAGGCGACCTCGTCGGGGTTCTCGTTCACTGCTGCGGCGATTGCCCCCTTGACCTTTGCGATCTCGTCCACTTCGAGAGCCCGGGTCTGAACTCGGACTGTGTGGTCGCCGATCGTGTTGACGGGGACGTCCGACATTTCGGGCAGCCCGAGATCGAGGACGGCTTGCCGGACCTTGGTGACGGCTTCGTCATTTGCCGTGGTCGCTACGGAGAACTCCCCGCCGCCGCGAAACTCGATGCTCAGGTTGAGACCCTTGAAAGCGATCGAGGTTATGCAAACGATCAAAATCACGGCGGACACGATGTACCAGAACTTGCGCCGCCCGACGAAGTCGTAGGACATCTCGCCCGTGTACAGCCTGTGAGCGAAACCCATCTTCTTACCGGTGGGTGGCGTCTGCGGCTCCAGTTCGGTCTTGCCCGCCATCATGCCCCTTTCTGTCGGGCTGCGATCGGGGTGCGTCGGCGGCCCATTAGCGAGTCCTGGGTCACGCCGAGGTGATCAGCGGACATTCCGGACCACCGGTGGCCTTCGCCGAAGAACTTTGTGCGCCCGAGCAGGGTGACGAGCGGTTTGGTGAAGAAGAACACCATGAGGATGTCGATGATCGTCGTCAGCCCGAGGGTGAAGGCGAAGCCTTTGACCGCACCGATGGCGAGGGCGAACAGCACGACGGCCGACAGCAGCGAGACCGAGTCGGCCACCAGAATCGTCTTGCGCGACCGGACCCAGCCGGTTTCCAGAGCCGACCGCAACGGCCTGCCCTCTCTCACCTCGTCGCGGATCTTCTCGAAGTAGATGATGAACGAGTCGGCGGTGACACCGATGGCCACGATGGCGCCGGCCACCGCCGGCAGATTGAGAGCGAACCCCACGGACTGGCCCAGCAGCACCATCATCGCCCAGGTCTGCAACGCGGCCATGCCGAGCGAGGCGATGACGACGACGGCCAGGCCGCGGTAGTACGCGATGGCGAAGATCATCACCAGCCCGAGGCCGATCAGGCCCGCGATGATGCCCGCGCGCAACTGGTCGCCGCCGAGCGTGGGCGAGACCGTGTCTACCGAGGAGATCTCGAACGACAGCGGAAGGGCGCCGTACTTGAGGACGTTGGCAAGTTCGGTTGCCGTCTTCTGGGTGAAGTTGCCACGGATTTCCGCACGGCCGCCGGGGATGGCCTTCTCGAGGGACGGGTAGGTGATGACAGTGCCGTCGAGAACGATGGCGAAGGAGTTGCCCGGCTCTTGGCGGGTGGCCAGTTCGCCGGTCACCTTCTCGAAATCGGCAGCGCCCTGCGAGTTGAACTCGAGGTTCACGACCCAGTTGACCTGGTTCTGCGGGATACCTGCCTGGGCGTTGGTGAGTTGCGTGCCGGTCAGGAGAACCGGCCCTAGCAGCAACTTCTGGCCGCCGCCTTCAAGACACGTGATGAGCGGCTGGTCCGGCAGGTCGGGAGTGATGAGTTCTTCACCGCAGTTGAAGATCTGAAAGTCCTCCTGATCCCGCGCGCTCGGCTGGAAAGCCAACCTGGTCGCCAGGTCGGGCTGGACCGGCGCCGGGGTGGACGGCCGCGGCGTGGCGGATGGCGGAGGCGCGGTGGGCAGCGCCGGAACCGGCTTGGCCCGCCTGTTCTCGGTCGGCTGGGGGGCCAGCGACTGGGCCTGTGACGGCGCCACCGTCGGCTGTGTGATCGTCGGAGAGGCGCTCGGCCCGGACGTCGGGCTTCCGCCGGTCGGCTCGGGAGTCGGCGTCGTCACGGTGGACGCGGCGACCGCGTAAACGGCACGGAAGTTCAGTTCGGCCGTCTGGCCGACCAGGCGGATCAGTTCCTCCTGCTGGACGTTGGGCACGGCGACGATGATCTGCCTTTCGCCGCTCGTGGTGACTTCGGCCTCACCGACACCGAGGCTGTCGACACGCTGCTGAATGATCGTCCGTGCGCGCTCAAGCCGCTCGGCGTCGACGGACCCACCACCCGCCTGGTTCTGCGCGGTCAGGGTGATGGTGGTGCCACCCCGAAGGTCGAGACCCAACTTCGGGGTCCACGCGTTGGTGGCTGCCATGACTGCGAAAGCAGCCGCAGTCAGCAACAGAAAGATCCCGATGGTGCGCACCGGTCGGTACTGGTTTGAGCTCTTGGTCGCCACGTTAGGTGCTTACCTCAGCGGTTGGGGTTGGACTCAGCCTCGGGATCGTCCTTGGAGCGCTCAGCCTCGTCGGTGGACGACTCGGACTGAAGCAACCGGGCGAGTTGCTCGTCGGTGGGCTCGGAGATGTCGTGCTGGTCGTCCTCGTACTCGAACTCGTCCTCGGCCGGATCCGCCAGGCGCATCACGGCTTGCTTTACGACCGTGATCTCAAGCCCGGGCGAGATCTCTACGATCAACTGCTTCTCGCCGAGGTGCCGCACAGTGCCGAAGATGCCGCTGGTCAGCATGACGCGGGAACCGACGTCGAGAGCGGCCATTTTGGCTTGCTGATCCTTCATCTTCTTCTGCGTGGGCCGCCACATGAGGAAGTAGAAGGCGACGCCCAGCAGCAGGAGCATGCCGATGGTTGTGAGAAATGAAGAGTTTTCAGGCATCTTCCATCCTGGGTAGAGGGAACAGGTGCGGACGTGTGTGACCCCACCAGAGCGCAAGCCTAGCTGCCCGCGCCGACAGAATACGCTTCCGACGTCAGGGTGAGTCGAACAGGTCCGCTTGCTGCGGTGTGTGCGGCGGGCGGCGCCCCAAGTGCGTCCATGCTGCCGGCGTCGCGACGCGTCCCCTCGGTGTCCGCATCAGGAACCCTTGTCGGACAAGGAACGGCTCGGCAACCTCGGCCACCGTCTCGGTTTCTTCCCCGACGCTGATCGCGATTGTGGAAAGGCCCACCGGGCCGCCCGCGAACTTGCCCACGACGGCTTCGAGGACGGAGCGGTCGAGGCGATCGAGCCCCAGCCTGTCGACCTCGTACATGTCGAGGGCGGCCGCTGCCACTTCAGGAGTCACGACGCCGTCGGCCTTGACCTGGGCATAGTCGCGCACTCGGCGCAGCAGCCGGTTGGTGATGCGTGGCGTGCCACGCGACCGGGACGCGATCACCTTCGTGGCACCGGCTGTCAGCGGGACGCCCAGTACCTCGGCCGAGCGGACCAGAATGGTCTCAAGGTCGGACGCGTCGTAGAAATCCAACTGGCCGGTGAATCCGAACCGGTCGCGCAGGGGGCCCGGCAGGAGCCCCGCCCGGGTCGTGGCGCCGACCAGGGTGAAGTGCGGAATTTCGAGCGGGATCGCGGTTGCCCCCGGACCCTTGCCGACGATGACATCGACCCGGAAGTCCTCCATGGCGAGATAGAGCATCTCTTCGGCCGGCCGCGACATGCGATGGATCTCGTCGAGGAAGAACACCTCCCCCTCGGTGAGCCCCGACAGGATGGCCGCCAGGTCGCCGGCGTGCTGGATCGCCGGGCCGGACGAGATTCGCAAGGGTGCGCCCATCTCGGCGGCGATGATCATGGCCAGCGTCGTCTTGCCCAGACCCGGCGGACCGGACAGCAGCACGTGGTCGGGCACGGTACCGCGTTGCTTGGCCGCCTCCAACACGAGGGCGAGTTGGTCAGCCACTCGGTCCTGCCCGTGGAAGTCGCGGAGCGCTGTCGGCCGCAGGGCGGCCTCCGCCACAGACTCCTCGGGGGTGGAGTGCGGATCGACGAGATCGACGGCGTCCACGTCAGAGCCTCGCCAGGCTCTGCAGTGCGGCCCTCATCAACTGGGCCAGGCCGCTGCCCGGCTCTTCGGCCAGTGGGGCGACGTTGTCGCAGGCCGCTTCGGCATCCTTGGGTGACCAGCCCAGGCCGATCAGTCCACTTCGGACCTGCTCGCGCCACACGGGTTCGTCGGCTGCGGCTGCCTGTTCAGCGACGGCGACTGCGCCGATCTTGTCCTTCAGATCAATGATCAGGCGTTGGGCACCCTTCGGCCCGACCCCGGGGACCTTCGTCAGTGCCGCCACATTGCCGTTGGAGATGGCGACGCGGAGATCGTGCGGATTCAGGGACGACAAGATGGCCAACGCCAGCTTCGGTCCGACGCCTGAGGCTGTCTGGACGAGTTCGAACACGTCACGTTCACCCGGCTCACTGAAGCCGAAGAGCGTCAGCGAGTCCTCGCGCACGACGAGGGACGTCGCGAGTGTCGCCGCGGAACCCTGGCGCAGGCTCATCGCGGTCTGCGGCGTGCACAGGACCCGGACGCCGAAACCGGAAAGGTCGATCTCTGCCCACGTTGCGCCCACGGCCGTGATCATTCCCGTCAAGTGGGTGATCATGCGGTTCTCCCCCGCGCCGCCGCAACCGCGGCGGCCAGGCGCGCAGTGCCTGGGCCGCGCCAGACGTGACAGATCGCCAGCGCGAGAGCGTCGGTGGCGTCGGCGGGCGTCGGCGCCGCGTCCAGCCGCAGCACGCGCGTGACCATGGCAGCAACCTGCGCCTTGTCCGCCCTACCCGAACCGGTGATCGCAGCCTTGACCTCGCTGGGGGTGTGGAGTGCGACCGGAAGCCCGTGTCGCGCCGCTACCAGCATGGCCACCCCTGCCGCCTGTGCCGTGCCCATCACGGTCTGCAAGTTGTGCTGTGCGAACACGCGCTCGACCGCGACGACCTCGGGGTCATGCGTCTGTATCCACTCGGTCAGCCCGGTTTCCAGGGCCAGCAGCCTTTCCGGCAACGGCATGGACGCTGAGGTGCGGATCACAGCCACTCCGAGAAGTTGCGGAGGCCGGCCGGGCTGCCCCGTGACGACACCGACTCCGCACCTGGTGAGGCCGGGGTCGACTCCGAGGACGCGCATGGCCGCCTTCCGTCAAACGAACATCTGTTCGGATCCTAGAGGAAGCCGCAGCCGGCACGGGGATCCCACGCCGACCTCACTCGTCGTCGAGTTGCGAGCCGACCTCATCCGGGATGTCCTCGTTGCTGTAAACCTCCTGGACGTCGTCGCAATCCTCGAGCGCGTCGATGATCTTGAACAACTTGCGGGCATCGTCCACTTCGCCGATGGCCTGGGCATAGCTCGGCATGAACCTGACTTCAGCCGAGTCGTAGTCGTAACCCGCGTCCTGGACGGCAGTGCGGACGGCGACCGTGTTGTTGGGCTCGCAGAGGATCTCGAACGTTTCTCCGGCGTCGATGATCTCTTCGGGGTCGGCGTCGATGGTTGCCTCCATGAGTTCCATCTCGTCGATCTCGCCCTGCGTCTGTCCCTTCGGCACTGTGACGACGCCCCTGCGTGCGAAGATGCGCTGCACCGATCCGGGGTCTGCGATCGTTCCGCCGTTGCGGGTGACGGCCACGCGCACGTCGGAGGCCGACCGATTGCGGTTGTCCGTGAGGCATTCGATGAGGATCGCCACGCCTGCCGGACCGTAGGCCTCATACATGATCGTCAGGTAGTCGGCACCCCCGGACTCGGCACCCGAGCCACGCTTGACGGCACGCTCAATATTGTCGAGCGGGACGGACGACTTGCGGGCTTTCTGGATCGCGTCGTACAGAGTGGGGTTCCCGCCGGGGTCACCGCCACCAGTCCGTGCCGCGACCTCGATGTTCTTGATCAGCTTGGCGAACAGCTTGCCGCGCTTGGCATCGATCACTGCCTTCTTGTGCTTGGTGGTGGCCCATTTGGAATGTCCGCTCATACGTCCTACCTGTCTCGACCTGCGCTGGGCTCATCCACCCTACCGAACCGCGCACGGTGCTGCTGTGCCCCGGTTCAGGAGCGGGCGACTTCGAGTGCCTCCTCGAGGCTGAAATTGCCGACGTACAGGGCGGTGCCGATGATCGCACCCTCCACTCCGAGAGGGACCAGATCACGGATCGCCCGCAGGTCGTCCAGGGAACTCACACCACCCGATGCGATCACGGCCGCGTCGGTGCGGGAGCACACATCGCGCAGCAGATCGAGGTTCGGGCCGGACAGCATGCCGTCGGACGTCACGTCCGTCACCACGTAGCGGCAGCACCCGGCCTCATTGAGCCGGTCGAGGGTCTCGTGAAGGTCTCCCCCCTCTTGGGTCCACCCGCGGGCGGCGAGGCGGGTGCCGCGCACGTCGAGGCCGATCGCGATGCGGTCGCCGTGAGCCGCGATGATGTCAGCGCACCACGCGGGGCTCTCGAGCGCGGCCGTCCCGATGTTGACCCGGCGACACCCGGTGGCAAGGGCCCGCTCCAGGCTCTCGTCGTCGCGGATGCCTCCGGACAGTTCGACCTGGAGCGAGGACGCCGTCACGATCTCGGCGATCACCCCGGAATTGTTGCCGCGGCGAAAGGCTGCGTCGAGATCGACCAGATGAAGCCACTCCGCCCCGGCGTCCGCCCACCGCTGAGCGGCCGCACGCGGGTCGCCGAAGGTCTTCTCGGTGCCGGCCACCCCTTGGACGAGTTGGACGGCCTGGCCGTGCTGGACATCGACGGCAGGCAGCAGGGTTAGTTCGGACTTCGCGTTCACCCGCCCGAGGTTAGCCGGGCGGCGTCCTCAGAGTTGCCTAGTCCCATCCCCGGTTTCGGCTTGTCACATTCCCCCGGCAAGCCAGCCGCCGTCGACGACGAAATCCCGGCCGTTGAGGCCCGCAGCCTTGTCCGAAGCCAGGAAGAGTACGACGTTGGTCACATCTTCCTCGGACATCAGTCGTCCGATCGGAACGTGGTCTATCATCGACTCCAGCCAACCGGGACGACTGAGATTGTGGCGCGTCATCGGCGTCAGCACATACGCGGGGCTGACACTGTTCGTGGTGATGCCGTGCGGGCCTCCCGCCACCGCGAACGTTCTCGTAAGCGCATGCACCGCGCTCTTGGTGGCGTCGTAGATCGCGTGCCGACCGTCCGATATGTAGCCCCGAATCGAAGCCAGATTGATGATCGTCCCCGATCGCTGCTTCAGCATGACCCGGTAGGCCGCCTGCGAAGCGAAGAACAGCCCCTTGAGGTTGACGTCGACGGACAGGTCCCACTCGGTTTCGGTGATGTCCTCGATCGGTGTGCGATTGGCGATTCCCGCGCAGTTCACAAGAACGTCGATCCGTCCCAGATCGCGATTGATGTTCTCGAAGACCGGCGCGATCGTCGCCACCTGCCGCAGATCGCAGCCGTAAGCAGTCGCCCCGATGCGTCCCGCCACCTCCTGCGCGGTTGCCTCCTGGACGTCGACGATGGCGACATTGGCGCCGGCACCTGCCGCGGCCTCTGCAACCGCGAGCCCGAGTCCGCTGGCCCCACCCGTGACGATCACACACCTGTCTGTTGGCATGGTTCACCTTACATTCGGCGTCTCGCCGGGCATGCCTGCTTCTGCAGGCCAGGTGACAACGACACAGCGTGAGCACTTCGGCATTGATCCGCTGAGTGGATCAATGCCGAAGGAGCGCCGACGGTCAAACGCAGGCACGCGATCAACCGCCGAAGTCCCCGGGACACTGGACGCATCCCGTGAGGGCGCGAGTCGACCTCATGGCCGAGCGCTACGCGGCGTTCAGCGATCAGATCAAGGTGGAAAGGCCCTGGTGGACGGCGCACAAGTGACGAGCTAGCCGGCGGTGAGCGCCGCGAGGCGGACGAGAGGGGCGTGGCGTCCCCCTCGTCTAGCGCAGACCGGCGATCCAGTTGCGCAGCAGGCGCGCCCCGGCTGCTCCCGACTTCTCGGGGTGAAACTGGGTGGTGGTGAGAGGCCCCGCCTCGATAGCGGCGATGAAGGTGTCCGTATCGTGTGTCGCGGTCGTGACGGCCACGTCGGACGCCTGCACCGCATGCACGCCGTAGCTGTGCACGAAGTAGAACCGTTCGGTCTCGATGCCGGCGAACAGCGGCGAGTCGGGCGGCGGGGACACCGTGTTCCAACCCATGTGGGGCAGCCGAGCCGACGTGAGACGTTCGACGATCCCGGGCAGCACCCCGAGCCCCGCCGCCGTCACACCGTGCTCGACACCGGTCGTGAACATGATCTGATGACCGACACAGATGCCCAGCAGCGGCCCACCTGCCGCCAGTCGGTCACGAATCATGTCGTCCCCGCCGACGTCGCGCAGCCCGTCCATGCACGCCGCGAAGGCTCCCACTCCCGGGACGACGAGCCCGTCTGCTGCTCCGACGACTTCCGGGTCGGCGGTCAGATGGACCTCGACGTCCTGGGCCGCAAGCGCGCGTGTGACTGAGTGCAGGTTTCCCGACCCGTAGTCGAGCACCGCAATCCGTGTCACAAAGTCCCCTTCGTGCTCGGAATGATCCCCTCGATCCGTGGATCTGGAGCCACCGCGGTCCGCAGCGCCTGCGCGACTGCCTTGAACTGTGACTCCACGATGTGGTGCGGGTCGCGTCCGCTGAGCAGGCGCAGGTGCAGGCAGATCCGGGCGTGGAACGCGAGCGCTTCCATGAGGTGGTAGGTCATGGACCCCTGGTAGGCGGCCCCGGTGCCGCCGATGCGAGCGTAAATCTGGCCGTCGGGCTCGCCGGTGCCGACGAAGTACGGACGACCCGAGACGTCCACGACCGCTCGGGCGAGCGCCTCGTCCAGCGGCACGAGTGCGTCGCCGAAGCGGCGGATGCCCTTGCGGTCACCGAGTGCTTGGTTCAGGCACTGGCCGATGACGATGGCGGTGTCCTCGATGGTGTGGTGGCCGTCGATGTGCAAATCACCGGTTGCCCGAATGTGCATGTCGATCAGCGAGTGCTTGGACAGTGCCGTCAACATGTGGTCGTAGAAGCCGACGCCCGTGGAGATCTCGTGCTGGCCGGAGCCGTCCAGGTCGAGTCGGACGGTGATCTCGGATTCGCTGGTCGCCCGGCTGATCTCGGCGGTGCGCGCCATCATGCCTCCTGCTGTTGGGGAGAGGTGACCTCCGCCGTCTCCAGCACCTCGGCGAGGGCTGCGTAGAACCTGTCCATCTCGTCCGGTGTGCCAGCGGTGACCCGCAGGTACCCTGCGGGCCCGGTCTCGCGCACCAGGACACCCCGGTCGAGCAAACCTTCGAAGACGGCGTGCCTGTCGGTGAATCGTCCCATGAGGACGAAGTTCGCGTCGGACTCGACCACTTCCAGCCCCATCCCAGGCAGCGTCGCGGCCATCCTGTCCCGCTCGGACCGGAGCAGATCGACCTGCGCCAGCATCTCATCCGCGTGGTCGAGCGCCACCTTCGCCAGCGCCTGCGTCTGCATGGACAGGTGGTAGGGCAGGCGGATGATGCGGCATGCGTCCACGATGGCCGGGGCGGCGGCGAAATAGCCCACCCGCCCACCGGCGAAGGCGAAAGCCTTGCTCATGGTGCGCGACACGATCAGGCGCGGATAGTCGGCCAGCAACTGCAGCGCCGTCCTCTCGGGATGGCGGGCGAATTCCTGGTAGGCCTCGTCGACCACGAGCAGTGTCGAGTCACCCAGCACGTCCAGGATCTCACGCAGCACCGGCAGCGGCGTCGTGGTGCCTGTCGGGTTGTTCGGTGTGGTGATGATGACCACACTCGGCTCGTGCGTGGCGACCGCGGACACCACGAGGTCGGCGTCCAGCGAGAAGTCGTCCTTGCGCGGCACTGTGACGTAGCCGCTGTGGGTATTGCGGGCGTACTCGGGATACATCGAATACGTGGGCGTGAAGCTCAGCACCTTACGGTCGGGGCCCGCGAACGCCCCCAGCACATGCGTCATGACCTCGTTGCTGCCGTTTGCCGCCCAGACGTTCGCTGCCGTCAATCCGTGACCGAGGTACCCCGCCAGCGCGGTGCGAAGTTCCAGCGCCTCTCGCTCCGGGTAGCGGTTGACACCCGCGACGGTTCGCAGCACGGCGGCCGCCATGTCGATGCGGGTGGCCGCATTGGGCGGATACGGGTTCTCGTTGACATTCAGGCACACCGGGACGTCAAGCTGAGGTGCACCGTAAGGCTCCTCCCCCACCAATTCGGGGCGCAGCGGCAGATCGGCGAGCGTGATCTCCGTCATCGCGGCCTCCGAATCGTGATGGCCGCACCGTGTGCGGGCAGATCCTCGGCAAGGGCGAACTTCTCAACCCCTGTGGCTATCTCCAGCAGCGCCGCTTCCGAATAGTCGACGTAGTGCACGGCCTTCAAGTAGGACTTCACGTTGAGGCCGGACGAATGGCACGCGCAGCCGGCAGTCGGCAGCACGTGGGTCGAGCCCGCGCTGTAGTCGCCCAGCGAAACCGGGGACCAGGAGCCGATGAACACCGCCCCGGCGTTGTGCACTCGGGAGGCGACCGCGGCTGCATCGCGAGTCTGGATCTCAAGGTGTTCGGCGGCGTAGGCGTCCGCCACCGACAACCCCTGCTCGATGTCCCTGACGAGGACGATGGCCGACTGTTCCCCCAACAAGGCCGCCCGCACGCGGTCGGAGTGCTTGGTGGCCGAGACCTGAGGCTCCAACTCGGCTGTGACTGCGGCCGCGAGGGCCGGCGAGTCGGTGACCAGGACGGCGGCGGCCAGAACGTCGTGCTCGGCTTGCGAGATCAAGTCGGCCGCCACGAACCGGGGGTCGGCCGAATCGTCGGCCAGGATCAGGATCTCGGTAGGTCCGGCCTCGGAGTCGATGCCGACCAGTCCCCGGAGATGCCTCTTTGCGGCGACCACGTAGATGTTGCCGGGACCCGTGACCATGTCGACGCGGGGGCACAGCCCCTCGACGCCGTACGCGAACATCGCCACGGCCTGGGCGCCACCGACCGCGTACACCTCGTCCACGCCGAGCATGTGGCACAGACCCAGGATGTTGGGGTTGGGCAGCCCGTCGAACTCCTGCTGCGGCGGGGACGCAACGGCGATGGCTTCCACCCCCGCAACCTGTGCCGGAACCACGTTCATGATGACGGTGGACGCCAGTGGTGCGACGCCGCCGGGCACGTACAGACCGACTCGCTGCACCGGGATCATGCGCTGCTCGACGATCGCGCCGGGGGCGAGTTCGACGCGCATCTGGGGGTGCTGCGCCTCCACCTCACTCACAGCCCGGCGCCTGCGGATGGACTCCTCGAACGCTGCCCGCACCTCGGGATCGAGTTCTGCGTCGCACCGCGCGAGAACCTCCGCCGGCACGCGCAGGTGGGTGGGCGCCACCTTGTCGAACTGCTCGCCGAACCGCCGCAGTGCTGCCTCTCCCTCCGCCGCCACCGCGGCGCAGATCGGGGTGACGGCGGCCACGGCCTGCTCCACGTCGTAGGCGGCGCGGGGCATGAGCGCTCGGTAGTCGACGTCCACCAAGCCGCGCAGGTCAAGAGTCCTAAGCATGCAGATGATTGTATGGATTCATGTTCATCGGGTTGGGCACGGTCGCGAATGTGGCCACCGTGGTGCTGGGTTCGCTCATCGGACTGGCCATCGGCAACCGTCTCGGTGAGCAGACCCGCACGACCGTGACGCACGTTCTGGGGCTGACGACGATCGTCATCGGCGGGCTGTCCGCGGGAGCGGTGTTGTCCTCCGACTTGGCGTCGGCCGTGGCGGGAGCAGGCATGATCGTGGTCCTCATCTCGCTGCTGTTCGGAGCGCTGGCCGGGTCGTGGCTGCAGATAGAGAGGCGCCTGGACGAGTTCGCGGCCTGGTTGGAGGGAAGGTTCACGAAATCGTCAGCCGACAGGCAGCGTTTCGTCACGGGATTCGTGACCGCGACCCTGGTGTTCTGCGTCGGCCCTTTGACGATCTTGGGATCCCTGTCCGACGGACTCGGGCGCGGCGCCGACCAGTTGCTCGTGAAGGCGGTCCTCGACGGGTTCGCGTCCATTGCGTTCGCGTCGACGCTAGGGATCGGAGTGCTGGCCGCTGCCGGGTCGGTGCTGGTCATCCAGGGGTCGCTGACGCTGCTCGGATTCTTGGTGGGCGATTTCCTTCCGGCCGCGCACATCGACGCGCTCACCGCCGCCGGCGGGGTGATCCTGCTCGGGCTGGGCCTGCGACTGCTGGGCGTGCTCAAGATTCGGGTGGGAGACATGCTTCCCGGGCTGATCTTCGCCCCCGTGCTGGTGTGGCTGGTCACCCTGTTCTTGTGACCCGATCATGGGGTAGCGGGCAGCACCTCCTCCAGCGTCACGAAGGTGTAACCCTGGGCACTGAGTTCCCGGATCACGCGTGGCAGCGCATCGGCGTCCAGCGAGGTGCGGTCCTTGGGATTGTCCCCGATGTGCATCAGGACGATTCCGCCCGGCCTCGCACCCGTGATGATCCGGTTGGCCACCTTGTCGGCGGTCTGGCCGCCGGAGGTTCCCTGCCAAGCGAGGCTGTCGGTCGTCCACCTGAACGGGACGTAGCACAGGCCGTTCACGATCCGGATCACCCGGGTGTCGACTTCGCCGAACGGGAACCTGAAGTACGGGTGGGGGTCGACGTCCGTCACTTGCAGGATGTTGGCCGCTGCCTGCCGCAGTTCCGATCGCACCTGCTCGTCGCTCAGCTTGGTCAGGTCCGGGTGCGTCTGGGTGTGGTTGCCGATCGGGTACCGTGCCGCGATCCGGCGCGCCGTTTCGGGGAACTCACGTGCCCACGCCCCGGTGAAGAAGAAGGTCGCAGGCGTCCCTGTAGCACTCAGGGTCTCAAGAATGCGCTCGGACCCGGCGTTGGAACCGCCCGCGTCGAATGTGAGCGCGATCACCTTGCGGCTGGTCGGGATTCTCTCGACGTCCTGGCCCCGAAGTGACGTCGGGATGCAGACGGCCGGGGACGTCGAGGTCGGGCGCGAAGGTGTGGTGGTCGGCGGCGTCGGAGTGCTGGTGGTGCGGGTACTCGTGGGGGTACGAGTGGTGGTCGTGGTGCGGGTGCCAGGCGTGCTGGTCGTGGTTCGCGTGCTCGTCGTGCGGGTGGCGGGCGGCGGCGAACTCGCTGACTGTGTCGCGGAAGCAGGACTTGATGAGGGCACCGGCCCGGGTGTTGCGGGGCGTGCTGTGCCACACCCGCTCAGGACCACCGCCCCGAGCAGCAAGCACAAGACCCCTGCCGCGGAGTTCCTCATACATCAAGTGTGCGCTCTGGATCTGCGGCAATCGACCCCTGATCCGCTCCTTCTCAGGGCCCGCCCATCGGGGCGTGACTACTTGCGACCAGCGGCAGGGTTACGGTTGCTCGGTGGCCAAGAAACCCCTGAACAAGACGACCCCCGCTACCGTCGCCCTCGCCGCCGCCGGAATCGCGTTCCACCTGCACGCCTACACCCACCACGACGACACGATCGCTTTCGGCGCCGAGGCCGCCGCCGAACTCGGAGTCGATCCCCTGCGGATCTTCAAGACTCTCGTCGTCGACTGCGGCGCTCATGATCTGAGGGTCGCCATCGTGCCCGTGGCCACCCAACTCGACCTCAAGGCCTTCGCGACCATCGTGGGCGCCAAGCGGGCTCGGATGGCTGATCAGAAGGCGGCCGAGCGCAGTTCGGGGTATGTGGTCGGCGGAATATCACCCATCGGCCAGAAGACACCGTTGCCCACCTACATAGATCAGTCCGCGCGGACGTTTGACACGATCCTCGTTTCAGCAGGCAGGCGCGGGTTGCAGGTGGAACTCGCGGCTGCCGACCTCGCACGCATCACCCAAGGCAGTTTCTTCGAAATCGCTCGCCCCTGAAGGCCTATTGCAGGGGCGGTGCTTCGAGGGCAGCCGCCAGCGCCTCTCGCCCACGAACCAGGGCAGTCACTCCGTCGCGGATCTCCAGGTCGATTATCAGCCCGTAGGGGTCGCCGGGCTCACCGGCTCGCACGGCGTCGTGCGCCACCTCACGGACGCGCTCACGCGCCACCAACGTGTCCTGGAGTTGTCCGAACGCCTCCGTCACCTCTTCCCAGTTCGCTGCCACAGCCTTGGCGGGTTCACCGAAATGACCGCTGACCGCCTCGTGGGAGTACCTGGCCGCCTTTGCGAGCTTGCGCACTTCGTGCCACCCCGCCAAGACCTCGGGTTCGGCGGCGGCGTGCGCAGCTGCGGCGGCAACACGCTTGGACGTCTTGCGCACCAGTCGCGGGAGCGCGTCCTCGGGGGCGGAATCTGCTCGCTTGGTCAGTGGCGGGTCGACGAGCAGTTGCTGGAGCGCGAGTTGTAGTTCGACGTAGCGGGACTTGTCCATCGAGTGGACGAGGTCGGCGTGGGCTTCGGCGTGAGTCGCCTCCAATGTCGCCGTCAGCCGTTCCCGGACGGGACCGGACAGTGCGGCAGCGGGTAGCCGGTCGACCACCGCCAGCAGTCGTTCCAGCAACACCTCGGCGTCGCGCGGAGCGCCCAACTCCTCCGCATGCCACTTCAGTTCACTGCGAAGCCCTTGCACCGAGGTGAAGAGTGGGGCGAAGGTCCGCAGCGCGCTCCGCAGCCGGCGCGTTGCGACCCGGCTGCGGTGAACCGCGTCGGGAGCGTCCGCTCGCACGTCGACCGACCGTGCCTGCAGGACGCCGACCTGGGTGGCCAGATAGTCCATCACGATCGACCCCGCGGTCGGTTCGGGAGCCTGCTCGGCAACGACGTCCGCCATTGCGCGTCCGAGTTTCGAGGCGACCTCGGCAGGCTCGATACCGGCTGCCGAGAATTCTGCCGTGACGGCGTCGAGCCAAGCGACGTCTCCGGCGACCGTCTCGACCTCGACCTCGACCCACCGCTGAGTCCGTCCGCCCACCTCGGCGGTGACCTCGTCTCGGCACAGCTTTCCCAGTACGACTTGCTGGGCGTCCACCAAGTCGGTCTCGGCTCTGAGGGTTGTCAGCACGGCAACCGGGATCAGCGGCTCCAGTCCGACGAGATCGACGATCGCCTCACGCAACTCGGACGGGACCAGCGTGTGAACCAGGGGCGCATGAACCTCGAGCCGTTCGTCTCCCGAGCGTCGCAGTTTCAGATGCCACCCCTGGTCGGCACCGCCTTCACGCCGCCGCAGAGTGGCGGCTTGCGAGCGCGTCAGAGCGTACGCGGGGGTGTCGTAGTACACCGCTCGCATCGTGAACGTCGCTGTAGGGCCGAAGGCCGCACAGGCCAGCGGAGGCACGTCCTGGCCTGCGACGATGGCGAACTTCCGCTCGATCTCGGTTTGTTTCGACATCAGGCACCTCCTGGTTGCGAGGGGGGACCCTCAGTCCGGCCCGGCGATTCAGCGTCGGACGCGGCGGTTGTCGCCAGGATCGGTGTGGTGGACTCCGCGGCGGACGCCGATCGTGCGCCGTACTCCGATGAAGGGGGCCAATCGCTGGGAACCGACACTGGGACGGCGGCGAATGGCGTTGTGCCCCGCGGGCCGCTGTCGTCGGGATCTCGCGCCAAGGCCGATCCGAGAAGAACCGGGAGCACTGCCATCATCACCCACAGGGCCAGCACTACCGGCGACCGCAGTTCAAGGGAGATCGGGACGAACTCGCCCGGCTCGGCTTGAGCGAGTCTGTCCTGGAAGGCGCTCGGACCCAGAAGCGACCCGAGGAACCAGCAGATCATCCCTGCGGTCAGGGCACCGGCCCCCGCCAGCGCGACCGCGGGCCAGCCGAGGGGGCGGAACCACCGCCAGGCGATGACCCCGACGCCGAGGCCGAGGACGACCCCGATGCCGGCGAACCAGGCGTCGGAGGTGAACACCCCCGTGAGGTCGCGCTCGGTGGTGATTGCGCGGCCGTCGGTGAGCACCACGTAACCGGGCAAATCAACTACGAGAACCCAGAAGACGGCCGCCAACGCGCCCAGGACTGCGGCGCCCACCAGGTACAGCGCAACCCACTGGAGCAGGGTCTGCCACCTGATCCGGCCCACCCGGCTGGGTTCGATCGTCACCTGCCCGAGCCTAGACCTTCACGCTAGCTGCACCCAACAGCGCCTTGAGGTCAGCGAAGAGGGGCCCGCCGGGCGCCACCCGCAACCGGTCGTCAAGCTTCCAGAGCGTCGACTTGTTGTTGTCGTTCAGCAGCCGCAAATGCACTTCTGTCATTCCCGGGTGATTGCGCAGCACCGTGCGCAACTCGGCCACCACGGGCTTGGTGCATTGCACCGTCGGCAACGTGATGACTATCGGGGCCGCGTCGGCGTCCGCCAGCATGTCCGGGAAGGTGACCTGCAGGGCAACCAACTCACGCGCCTCGTCGCGCTCACGGATCTTGCCGGTGACCTTGACGACCCGGTCGGTGCTGAGTTGTGTGACCAGCGCCGAGTACACGCGGTTGTACAGCATCACGTCGACGCTCGATTCCAGGTCCTCGACGGTCACGATCGCCCAGATCTCGCCCTTCTTGTTCTGCTTGCGCTGGATGGCCGTGATCATGCCGGCGATCGTGACGGTGGCGTCAGCCTTGGGGCCGTCCTCCCCCACCAGGTTGCCGATCGTGACGTCGCGGTTTGCCGCCAGCACGTGCTCAAGGCCGTTAAGAGGATGGTCGCTCACGTAGAGCCCGAGCATCTCGCGTTCGAACGCCAGTTTCGTGCGCTTGTCCCACTCACTGATGTCGGGGATCGGTGTGAGTTCCAACTGCTCGGAGGGGTCCAGACTGCCGAACAGGTCGTCCTGGCCGTTGGCCTCGTTGCGTTTGACGCTCAGCACCTGGTCGATCTTCGTCTCGTAGACCTCCATCAACGCGCGCCGCGCGTGGCCGAGAGACTCGAAGGCACCGCCCTTGATGAGCGACTCGACAACCCGCTTGTTGCACACCACGAGCGGGACCTTGTCGAGGAAGTCGTTGAAATCCTTCGCGGGACCGGCCTCTTCTCGTCCTTCGACGATGCCTCTCACAACGTGCTCGCCCACGTTGCGGATCGCGCCCAGCCCGTAGCGGATCGCCTCCTTGACAGGGGTGAACATCGCTTCCGACTCGTTGACGCACGGCGGCAGCACCTGGATGCCCATGCGGCGGCATTCGGCCAGGTACACCGCCGACTTGTCCTTGTCGCCACCCACCGACTGGAGCAATGCAGCCATGAACTCGACCGGGTAGTTGGCTTTCAGGTAGGCGGTCCAGTACGCGACGAGGCCGTAGGCCGCAGTGTGCGACTTGTTGAACGCGTAGGCCGAGAACGGGATGAGGATCTCCCACAGCGCGTTGATCGCCGCATCGGAGTAGCCCTTGTCCCTCATGCCCGTGCTGAACGGGACGAACTCCGCGGCCAGCACCTCCGGCTTCTTCTTGCCCATCGCGCGCCGCAGCATGTCGGCACGGCCCAGGCTGTAGTCGGCTACTCTGCGGGCGATCTGTTGCACCTGTTCCTGGTAGACGATCAGACCGTAGGTGGTGTCGAGGATGTCGGCGAGGGGCTCGGCCAGTTCGGCATGGATCGGCTCGATCTGCTGCCGTCCCGTCTTGCGCAACGCGTAGTTGATGTGACTGTTTGCCCCCATCGGACCTGGCCGGTACAGGGCGATCGCGGCCGAGATGTCCTCGAAGTTGTCGGGCTGCATCATGCGTAGCAGCGATCTCAGGCCCGTGCCGTCCAGTTGGAAGATGCCGAGGGTGTCACCGCTGGCCAGGAGGGAGTACGTGGCCTTGTCGGACGGGTCTTCCGCGAGGGTGTCGAGGTCGATCTCGATGCCTTGATTGCGGCGCACGTTGATGATCGCGTCGTCCAGGATCGTGAGGTTGCGCAGTCCCAGGAAGTCCATCTTCACGAGCCCGAGCGCCTCGCAACTGTGGTAGTCGAACTGCGTGATGATGGCGCCGTCCTGCTCGCGCTTCATGATCGGGACGACGTCCATCAGCGGCGCGGAACTCATGATGACTCCCGCCGCGTGCACCCCCCACTGCCGCTTCAACCCCTCGATGCCACGCGCCTTGTCGACGACATCGGCGACCTGCGGATCGCGACTGTACAGTTCGCGGAATTCGATGCCCTCGGCGTACCGCTCGTGCTTCTCGTCGAAGATGTCGGCCAGGGAGATGTCCTTGCCCTGGACCGGGTTGGGGACCGCCTTGCTGATCTGCTCGCCGACGTGGAACTGGTGACCGAGCACGCGCGCGGCGTCCTTCACGGCCTGCTTGGCCTTGATCGTGCCGAAGGTGGCGATCTGGCAGACGTACTCCGCGCCGTACTTCTCGGTGACGTACCGGATCACCTCACCGCGGCGGCGCTCGTCGAAGTCGATGTCGAAGTCGGGCATCGACGGTCGTTCGGGGTTGAGGAAACGCTCGAACAGCAGGTTGTACCGGATCGGATCGAGATCGGTGATGCGCAGGGCGTAGGCACACATCGAGCCCGCCCCCGAACCGCGGCCGGGACCCACTCTGATGCCGTTCTGTTTGGCCCAGTTGATGAAATCGGCGACGACGAGGAAGTAGCCCGCGTAGCCCTTCTGAACGATGACCTCGGCTTCGTAGTCGGCTCGCTGCTGGACTTCATCGGTCAGGTTCGCGAATCTGCGGTGAAGGCCCTCTTGCACCTGCTTGTAGAACCAGGACTCCTCGGTCTCCCCCGGCGGGACCGGCGCCACCGCCATGTGAGTGCCCGACCCCTCGCGGAACTCGACCTCGCAGCGTTCGGCAATCGCAAGGGTGTTGTCGCAAGCCTCCGGCAGGTCACGGAACAACAAGCGCATCTCGGCTGCGGACTTCAGGTGATAGCCGGTGCCGTCGAACCGGAAGCGATTCTCGTCGAAGAGATTCCGGCCGGACGACACGCACAGCAGCAGATCGTGTGCCTCGGCGTCCTCGGCGTTGACGTAGTGCAAGTCGTTGGTCGCTACCAGCGGGAGGTTCAGTGCTTTTGACAGGCGCAGGAGGTCCTGCCGCACGCGGGTCTCGATCGGCAGCCCGTGATCCATGAGTTCGACGAAGAAGTTGCCGGCCCCGAAGATGTCGCGAAACTCGGCCGCCGAAGCCAGTGCGTCCTCGTAGCGGCCGAGGCGCAGGTAGGTCTGCACCTCCCCGGACGGACACCCCGTGGTGCCGATCAGCCCTGGGGCGTAGCTGCTCAGCAGCTCACGGTCGGCACGAGGCTTGTAGAAGAACCCTTCCAAGCTGGACCTCGAGCTGAGCCGGAACAGGTTGTGCATGCCGGCTGTCGTCTCCGCCCACATAGTCATGTGGGTGTAAGCGCCTTTGGCCGAGACGTCGTCCCCCTGACCATCGCCCCACTGCACCCGCTTGCGCTCGGACCGATGCGTCTTCGGGGTCAGGTAAGCCTCAAGCCCGACGATCGGCTTGACCGCTGTGCGCCTGGCGGCTTCGTAGAACTCGAAGGCGCCATGCAGGTTGCCGTGGTCCGTCACGGCGATCGCGGGCATGCCCTGACTCTCTGCGGCCTTGAGCAGCGGTCCCACCCGCGCTGCCCCGTCCAGCATCGAGAATTCCGAATGACAGTGGAGATGTACGAATCCGTCGCGCCCCGACATGCCTGTGCGCGGCCTCCCCTCAGCCTGACATTTGCGTGAGATGCAACTCTACTCGGCCCGGTGCGCGGCTCAGTCGTCCGGCTCGCCCGCGGCGCGCGTCACGGCAGGCCCGAAACCCGCTTTCGCGGCCCCGGCGAGCAGCCCCGCCACCGTCGCCAAGGTGCGCACGTTGCGGGCTGTGGCCAGCGCAGGCTGCACGATTCGCGGCATCCTGTTGGCCAGTTTTGAACGCGCGACACCCAGCCCGAAGTCGACGAAGAACTCGGCCACGGGTCGAACATCGGCAACGTGGACGCGCTCGCCGTCCACGGCCGTACGCGTCAGCCGGTCGTGAAGGTCGTCGGGGACTTCGCCCGTGAGGAAGTGAACGGTCACCTGCGCCGGGTCGCCGTCCGGGAAAGGGGCGCGAGCGAGCGTGGAAAGCAACTGCGGCAGGCTGCGGACCACAGTGTCGATATCGAACCCGAACTCGGATGTGTAGGCGACTGTCAGTGCCGATTCCAACTCGGTCGGCGACAGCGAGGAGGACAGCAGCACATTGCCCGAGTTGCCGAAGGTGGAGACGCTTTGGCACCCGAGCGCCTCGGTGACCTCGCGCAGCCGCGCCATGTCCACGCGGCGGGCCCCGACGTTGACCGCTCTTAACAGAGCGACGTACCTGGCAGGTCCTGTGTCACTGGCTGTTTGCGTCTGCTGCTGATCCGTGGCTGTCACGGGGACATCTTGGCAGACCGACGAAGTTGCCCATGGACCTGGCGCGGTGATTCCATAACGGGGCGAAGGGAGAGTCATGAGCGCTGTCGTCAGTCTGATAGGTGCCCCGACCGACGTCGGCGCCGGACGTTTGGGGTGCCGGCTAGGGCCGCAGGCCCTGCGGGTCGCCGGGATCGCCCAGGCGATCGAGAAGATGGGCCGCCGCGTGTACGACAGTGGCGACCTGGTTGGGCCACCGAATCCCGACTCGGCGCCGGTCAACGGCTACCGCCACCTTCCGGAGGTGATCGCGTGGAACCACGCTGTCTACGCTGCCGTAGCTGCGGAGTTGGACGCAGGTCGGCTGCCGCTGCTGCTCGGGGGGGATCACAGTCTCGCGATCGGCTCGATCGGGGCCATTTCCGACCACTGTCGCCGCATCGGCAAGCGACTCAAGGTCATCTGGGTCGACGCGCATGCCGACTTCAACACGTCCGAATTGACCCCCTCGGGCAACATTCACGGGATGCCCGTGGCGTGCCTCATGGGTTTCGGCCCGCACGAACTCGTTGAGATCGGCGAGACCAGGCCCCTCATCCGACCCGACCAGATCACCCAAATCGGGCTGCGTTCCGTCGACCCTGGCGAGAAGCGATTCTTGCGCGAGCACGGGCTTGAGGTCTACGACATGCGATTCCTCGACGAGATTGGCATGCGGCGCGCGATGGTGCGGGCACTCGCGGACGTCGATGACAACACGCATGTCCACCTGTCGCTCGACCTCGACTACGTCGACCCGGGCGTTGCGCCGGGCGTCGGCACCCCCGTGGTCGGTGGTCCGACGTACCGGGAAGTGCAGTTGACGATGGAGATGATCGCCGATACCGGACGACTCGCTTCCATGGATCTCGTGGAACTCAACCCCGCCCTCGACGTCCGGAATCAGACCGCAGAACTTGCTGTCGACCTGGTGGAATCGCTGTTCGGCAAGTCCACATTGTTGCGCGTGCACCAGGACTGACACGGTGAATCTGCTTGACGCCACGGCCCGGGCCTGAGAGCGTGCCGGAGTGCTTGCCCGGTACGACGCCGAATGCCGTGGCGCTCGGGAGTCCGCCACGGCGACGTGGTCGCTGTTTCTCGACCCCGTGTGGGTCGGTGCATTCTCCGGAGTCCACGGGTTGATCTCCTGGCGTCCGGGCTCACCCCTGTCGCCGGCAGACGTGGACGAACTCATTGCGCGGTCTATCGCTGCCTTCCGCGGGAAGGCTGTGGCGGATCTGGAGTGGAAGGTGCGCCACCACGACGCGGCCTTCGCGCTGCACGACCGACTGCTCGCGGCTGGATTCAAGCCGGACCCGGCCGAGACCATCATGATGGGTGCGTCGGCGGCGCTCGCCGCCGGGGAGACACGTCACGTCGTGCGAGCGGTGGGTGAGGATGGTGATGTGCTGGGCGACCTGCAGCGCATCCACGACATGCACTCTGTGGTCTGGCCCGACAGGAGGCGGTCCCGGCCGGAGGTCCTTCCCGAACAGGTACCGGAGATGTTCTTCGTCGAGATCGCAGCGCAGGTGGTGGGCGCTGGACGCATCGAGACGACCGCGGGCAGCAAGGTCGCTTTCCTGTTCGGCGGCGCAGTGCACCCCGACTGGCGGGGGCGGGGGATCTACCGGGCACTCCTCATCCATCGCGCCCGCCTCGCGCTCGCACGCGGTTGCGACCTGATCGCCGCCGATTGCACGGAGTACTCCCGGCCAATCCTCGCTGCCAGTGGCCTGCAAGCCATCACGACCACCGCGCCGTATGTGCTTGATACCGCTTTGCTCCCCCGGTGACGGATTCGCTCGGGAACCAGACGCGCTCAACCCACCCGGCGGTGATTTGGGTCACCGATTTGGCCAGATCTGTCCGTTGGCTGCGCGTTCCGACCAAATCCTTGCCTCAGAATCCAACGAAGTCGCGCCCGGCCCGACTCGCGCACCCACACGATCCGTTTCCACAGGCTCTGGCGATCGAGGAGTTGTCCACAACTTCGCCATCGGCGGTGGTCGCGCGGACCTAGAACGGCTGTACTCGATGGATGACCCACCCCTACCTGGAGTCGTTGCGCAGCTGCGTTCGCTACCTTTCCCCCAACGATCTGCGCACGCTACCGTTCCGGCCCGCAGATGTGGCCCATGCGCTTACCTGGAAACAACTGGATACCCTGGCGAGGTTGGGGCATGTACAGCGAATCAGGCACGGTTGGTATTGCGCCGAGCCGGTCCACCCCGTGCTGCGCAGGGCTGCACGCCTCGGCGGCGTGGTGACGTGTACTTCTGCGCTGGCCCTCTGGGGCGCCTGGAACACGGACAACAGATTGCATCTCCGACTCCGCCGGGGACGAACCGAATCTGATGACCTGGTCCTGCACTGTGACAATCGATCACCGATGTCCGCAGTTGTCGAGGACCCGCTTCCCGCACTGCTCCTGGCCTGCAGGTGTCTCGATCCCGAGCAGTTGACACTGGTAACCGACTCGGTGCTCAACCACGGGCTGATATCCGCAGCAGAGTACGAGCACCTGCTGGGCAGTCTGTCGAGGCGTCTTCGCCACAAACTCCGGTTCGTGGATGGCCGCAGCGAGTCGGGGACAGAGTCGCGAGTCCGCTACTGGCTTCAATCGCTGGGATTCCACGTGCAGCCACAGGCCTACTTCCCGGGCGTGGGTCGAGTCGACCTGATGGTCAACGGGAAGGTCATCGAATGTGACTCCGTAGCTCACCACGGAGGCGAGCAACACTTCAGGGATCGCGAGCGGGACCTGAAGTTGGGGGCCCGGTCGATTCCAGTGCATCGGCTCAGCCATCGGCAGGTAATGCACCAATGGCCTGCCACTCAGCAGTACCTACTGGCTATCCTGGGCCGACCGCAACGAAGAGGAAAGCGAATCTCAGTCACCAAACTGGTCGCCGAAGGTCCCATAGCACCGCCCCGAGGCCAGTTTGATGATCGAAATCCGGGCATCACACGGCCAGAGGCCGATCGGTGGGCTTGATCGGGCGCGGCAACAGGCTGTCGCTGCCCCGCAGGAACGAGTCGACGGCGCTCGCGCACGAGCGACCCTCCGCAATCGCCCACACGATGAGGGACTGGCCGCGGCCGGCATCGCCGCACACGTACACCCCGCCGACATCGGTCGCGAAGTCGGGGTCGCGGACGATGTTCCCGCGCTGATCCAGGCTGACCCCGAGTTGCTCGACGACGCCGGGCCTCTCGGGCCCGACGAAACCCATGGCCAGCAACACCAACTGGGCATCGATCACCCGCTCGGTACCCTCGACCGGGACGAATCTGCCGTCACGCATCTCGACGTCGGTCACATGCAGCCCCGACACCCCCTCGGCGCTGCCGAGGAACTCCACCGTGGAAGCCCCGTAGACCCGGTCGCCGCCCTCCTCGTGGGCGGACGACACCCGGAAGATCATCGGGTACGTGGGCCACGGGTGGTTCGCCGCCCGAAGTTCCGATGGTTGCGGCAGGATTTCGAGTTGCGTGATCGATCTCGCCCCCTGCCGGATCGCCGTGCCCAAGCAGTCGGCCCCGGTGTCACCGCCGCCGATGATTACCACGTCCTTGCCGGTGGCGAGGATCTGGTCAGGGACGATCCCACCCCGAGCAACACGGTTGGCCTGCGGCAGGTACTCCATCGCCTGGTGCACCCCGGGGTATTCGCGCCCCGGCACAGCCAGGTCGCGGCCGACGGTCGACCCGATGGCTAGGACCACCGCGTCGAACCGCTCCAACAACTGGTCTCCGGTGATGTCCTCACCGATGTTGATGCCTGACTTGAAGACGGTCCCTTCGAACTCCATCTGCTTGAGCCGCCGGTCAAGTACCGACTTCTCCATCTTGAACTCCGGGATGCCGTAGCGCAGCAGACCTCCGGGGGCGTCGGCCCGCTCGTAAACCACGACCGTGTGCCCAGACCGGGTCAACTGCTGCGCCGCGGCGAGCCCTGCGGGCCCGGACCCGATGACGGCCACGGTCTTGCCGGTGTGCCACTCCGGCACCTGTGGGACTACACGTCGGTCGTCCCACGCCTTGTCGATGATCGCCACCTCGACGTTCTTGATCGTCACGGGGTCGCGGTTGATCCCCACGACGCACGCGGTCTCGCAAGGCGCCGGGCAGAGCCGCCCCGTGAACTCGGGGAAGTTGTTCGTCGCATGTAGCCGGTCGAGGGCGTCGACCCAGTCGTCACGCCAGATGAGATCGTTCCACTCCGGGATCAGATTGCCAAGGGGGCATCCTGAATGGCAGAACGGGATGCCGCAGTCCATGCACCGGCCCGCCTGCGGCCTGATGATGGGCAAGACCGCGTGGCCGGGTGACACGGGGTACACCTCACGCCAGTCCTTGACCCGCTCGGACACAGGGCGCCGCTCGGCGACCTGGCGGGGCGTCGTCATGAACCCTTTGGGATCAGCCATGAGCGGCCTCCATCATCTTCTCGGTGGTCTCGGACTCGCTGAGCCCGGCGGCCTCGGCCGCGGCCCGCGCCTTCATGATGCGGGCGTAATCGCGTGGCAGCACCTTCGTGAACCGGGTAGCCAGATCCTCATCCGCCAGTGCGAGCAGCGTGGTAGCCACGTTGGATCCGGTCTCGGCGCTGTGCAGTTCCAGCAGTTCCCGCACCCGCAGGACGTCTTCCAACGCCAGTGGGACGGCATCGACGAGTTCGGTATTCAGCCGGCCCAGGTTGAGCCCCAGGACGTAGGCCACGCCGCCCGACATGCCCGCGGCGAAGTTGCGCCCGGTGGGGCCGATGACGAGCACCTCGCCGCCGGTCATGTACTCACACCCGTGATCGCCGACCCCCTCGACGACGGCCGTCGCGCCCGAGTTGCGCACGCAGAAGCGTTCGCCGACCTTGCCGCTCACGAACAACTGCCCGGAGGTCGCCCCGTAGGCGATCACGTTTCCGGCGATGACCTGCGTCTCGGCCGCGAACGGGGAGTCGTCCGGGGGCCGGACGCTGATCCGCCCACCAGACAGCCCCTTCGCGAGGTAGTCGTTGACATCCCCCACCAACCGGAGGGTGACTCCCCGCGGCAGGAACGCTCCGAAACTCTGCCCGCCCGTGCCTGTCAGTGCGAAATCGATCGTGTCGTCCTCGAAGCCTGCTCCGGCCGTCGCGAGGGTGACGCGGTTGCCCAGCATGGTGCCGACAGTGCGATCTACGTTGCGGACCACCACGCTCGCGCGCACCTTCTCGCCTCTCACGAGCGCCGGCTCGGCGAGCCGGATCAGTTCGATGTCGAGTTTGTCGTCGAGCCCGTGATCCTGCTCCACGACCTGGTGCCGGGCCTCGCCGGCGGGAAGGTCGACAACCTGCAGAATCGGCGCCAGGTCGAGACCCTTGGCCTTCCAGTGGGTGATCGCTTCCCGGGTGCGAAGCAGATCCACTCTCCCCACGGCCTCCTCTATCGACCGCAGCCCGAGGCTGGCGAGCAGTTCGCGCACCTCCTGGGCGATGAACTCGAAGAAGTTGACGACGTGGTCGGCGTGGCCGTTGTACTTCGCTCGCAGTTCGGGGTTCTGCGTGGCGACGCCGACCGGACAGGTGTCCAGATGGCAAACCCGCATCATCACACAGCCCGACACCACCAACGGCGCGGTCGCGAAGCCGAACTCCTCGGCCCCGAGCAAGGCCGCGATCAGGACGTCCCTCCCGGTCTTGAGTTGACCGTCGCACTGGACGACGATGCGGTCGCGCAGCCCGTTCAGCAGCAGCGTCTGCTGCGTCTCGGCGAGGCCCAACTCCCATGGTCCCCCAGCGTGTTTGAGGGACGTCAGTGGCGCCGCTCCGGTGCCGCCGTCATGCCCCGAGATCAGGACGACGTCGGCCTTCGCCTTGCAGACGCCGGCCGCGACGGTACCGACGCCCACCTCGGCCACGAGTTTGACGTGCACTCGCGCCGCCGGGTTGGCGCACTTGAGGTCGTGGATGAGTTGCTTGATGTCCTCGATCGAGTAGATGTCGTGATGCGGCGGCGGCGAGATCAAGCCGACTCCCGGGGTCGAGTGACGCGTCTTGGCCACCCAGGGGTAGACCTTCTGCCCGGGCAGTTGGCCGCCTTCGCCCGGCTTGGCACCTTGGGCCATCTTGATCTGCAGGTCGGTGGCGTTGGTCAGGTAGTCACTGGTGACACCGAACCTCGCAGACGCGACCTGCTTGATCGCGCTTCGCCGGCTGGAGTCGTACAGGCGGTCGGTGTCCTCGCCACCCTCGCCTGTGTTGGACTTGCCGCCCAGCCTGTTCATGGCGATCGCCAGGGTTTCGTGGGCTTCCTGCGAGATCGACCCGTAGCTCATGGCACCGGTCGAGAACCGCTTCACGATTTCCGAAACCGGCTCGACCTCGTCGATCGGGATCGGCGTCGTGTCGCCGAACTCCATGAGGCCCCGCAGTGTCATCAACCGTGAAGATCGCTCGTTCACAAGTTCGGTGTACTGCTTGAAGATGTCATAGCGCCCGCTTCGCGTGGCATGCTGCAGCCGGAACACCGTGTCGGGGTCGAACAGGTGTGGTTCCCCTTCACGCCGCCACTTGTAGTCACCGCCGATCTCGAGCGCCCGGTGGGGAATGCGGACGACGTCGGCCGGGTAGGCCCGGTCGTGCCGGGCCATGATCTCGGCTGCGATGACGTCGATCCCGACACCTTCGATGCGGCTGGTGGTGCCCGGGAAGTACTTGGAGACAAGCTCCGAGGACAGTCCGAGGGCCTCGAAGATTTCGGCGCCCGTGTAAGAGGCGAGAGTGGAAACCCCCATCTTGCTCATCACCTTCAGGACGCCCTTGCCCAGCGCCTTGCGCACATTGCGCACCGCCTGCTCGGGCGGCACTTGCACGTAGAACTCATGGCGGGCCAGGTCTTCAGCCGTCTCGAACACCAGGTAGGGGTTGACAGCGGCGGCGCCGTAGCCGATCAGCAGCGCGACATGATGAACCTCACGGACGTCGCCCGCCTCGACTATGAGCCCGACCTGAGTGCGGGTCTTCTCGCGGACCAGGTGGTGATGGATCGCCGCGGTGAGCAGCAGGGACGGGATCGGCGCCAGTTCGGCGTTGCTGTGCCGGTCACTGAGGATGATCGTGCGCGCACCGTCCGCGATGGCCCGTGACACGTCCGCGCACAGTTCCTCAAGCCTGTCTTCGAGGGCGCGGGCACCACCCGCGTAGGGGAACAGTCCCCGGACGATGTGGGTTTCGTACTCCGGCATCGAGCCGTCTCGGTTCACGCGAACGAGTTTCGCGAGTTGGTCGGAGTCGAGCACGGGGTAGCCGATGACGATCTGCTTGCACGACTCGGGTCCGGGCGCGAGCAGGTTCGCCTCCGGCCCGAAGCCGGCCAGGAGCGACGTGACGAGTTCTTCCCGGATTGCGTCCAACGGAGGGTTCGTCACCTGCGCGAAGAGTTGCGCGAAATAGTCGAACAACAGCCGCGGGCGGTTGGACAGGACGGCGACGGGCGAGTCGGTGCCCATCGACCCGAGCGGCTCGCCCCCACTGTTGGCCATCGGGGCCACGAGCGTGCGCAGTTCCTCCTCGGTGTAGCCGAAGACCTGCTGGCGACGCGTGACCGAGGCGTGGCTGTGGACGATGTGCTGCAGTTCCGGCAGATCGGCGAGCCTGACCCAGCCCTCTTTCAGCCACTCGCCGTACGGGTGCGCGGCGGCCAACTCGGCCTTGATCTCGTCGTCGTTGATGAGGCGGTGCTGCTCAAGGTCGACGAGCAGCATGCGGCCGGGCTGCAGGCGTCCCTTCTCGATGACGTCGGCGCTCGGGATGTCGAGCACTCCCGCCTCGGACGCGAACACCACCAGCCCGTCGGATGTGACCCAGTACCGTCCGGGACGCAGACCGTTGCGATCCAGGACCGCCCCGATGAGGCTGCCGTCCGTGAACGTGACCGAAGCGGGCCCGTCCCACGGCTCCATGATCGCCGAATGGAAGGCGTAGAAGTCGCGGCGGGCCTGGTCCATCTCGGTGTGGTTCTCCCAGGCTTCCGGGATCATCATGAGCACCGCGTGCGGCAGCGACCGTCCGCCCAGATGTAGCAGTTCGAGCACCTCGTCGAAGGACGCCGAGTCGGACCCGCCTGGGGAGCAGATCGGGAAGATCCGCTCCAGGTCGCCCGGAATCAGATCCGTGGCTAGCAGGGCTTCGCGGGCACGCATCCAGTTGCGGTTGCCCTTGACAGTGTTGATCTCGCCGTTGTGGGCGAGCATCCGGTACGGGTGGGCGAGTTCCCAAGCGGGGAACGTGTTGGTCGAGAACCGCGAATGGACGAGGGCGAGCGCGCTGGACACCCGCTCGTCCAGCAGGTCACCGAACACCTCGGCAAGTTGCGCCGTGGTAAGCATGCCCTTGTAGACGGTCGTCCTGGCCGAGAGCGAGGCGAAGTAGACGTCCAGTTCATGCTGGACCCGCTTGCGGAACGGATAGACAGCGCGGTCGAGCGCGACGCCGCTGGCGCCGTTCGCCGTGCTGACGAACAGTTGCTGCATGTGCGGCATGGCGTTGCGCGAGATCGGGCTGAGCGTGCCCGTGCGCACGGGGACGTCACGCCACCCCAGGACGACCAGGTTCTCCAGTTCGGCGATCTTCTCGATGTTGCGCTTCACCCGCGCCCGGCGCATCGGATCGGTCGGCAGGAATCCCATGCCCATCGCATAGTGGCCGGCCTCCGGAAGCTTGAACCCGCAAGTGGCCCGGAAGAAGGCGTCGGGCACCTGCAGGAGCATTCCCGCACCGTCACCCGCTGCGGGATCGGCTCCGGTGGCGCCACGATGATCAAGGTTGTGCAGCGCCGTCAGCCCCTTAGCGACGATGTCGTGGGACGCCTCCCCGCTGAGGTTGGCGACGAAGGCCACGCCACACGAGTCGTGCTCGAACGCGGGATCGTACAGGCCGGTACCAGGCTGGGCAGGCACAAACACCATTGGAACTCCGTTCCTCGGGACCAGCGATCACATAGCGGGTGGAGTCTACAAAACTCGGACCAGGCGGGGGCCGTCCCCGGTTGCATCATGGACGCGTTTGTTTCAGCCCTGTAACGGCCGGGGTCCGGTGCACCCGGAATCAGCCAGGGTCACCGTCCGGAGCGGACGCCCCCGCTTCCGCGTCCGGGCCGGACATTTTGGGTTCGCGTCCGGGCCGGGCGCGGAACAGGTACGCGAGGACGACGAGGGCGAAGACCAGCAACGCACCGGTCAGGAACTGGTGGTTGCGGATGCCGAAATACAGTTCCGCCGGGTCGATGCGCAGCGATTCGGTGCCCAGCCGGCCGAGGCTGTAGAGCGCGACATAGAGAAAGAACAGCTTGCCGAACCCGAGTTTGAACCGGTGGTCGAGCCACAGCAGTGCAAACCCGACAGCGAAGTTCCACAGCATCTCGTACAGGAACGTGGGATGGAAGGTGGCGAACTGCTCGAAACCGGGCGGACGGTGCGCGAGGTCGATCTCGAGCCCCCACGGCAGGGTGGTGGGCAGCCCGAACAGTTCCTGGTTGAAGTAGTTGCCGAGCCGCCCGATGCCCTGCGCGAAGATGATTCCTGGTGCGAGTGTGTCGGCGACGGTCGCCAGGCTGATACCCGAGCGGCGGCAGGCGATCCAAGCGCCAAGCGCGCCGAAGGCGACGGCCCCGATGATCCCAAGGCCGCCCTCCCAGATGAACAGCGCTGTGACCGGGTTGCGTCCGGGTCCGAAGTAGTCCTCGATGTGGGTGGCGACGTGGTAGATCCGCGCACCGACGATCCCGAAGGGGATCGCCCAGAACAGCACGCGTTCTAGATCCTCGGCCTTGCCGCCGCGGGCCTGCCACCGCTTGTCGCTCAGCCACCAGGCCAGCGCGATGCCGGCCAGGATGCACAGAGCGTAGAAGTGGATCTTGAAGGGCCCGAGCATGAAGCCGTTGATCGGGGGGCTGGGGATGAACAGCGTCGTCATGCTCGCCTTCGGATGGTCGGAATCATTGCTCGGCTACCAGTCTTTCCAGGTCTGCGCGCAGGTTGCCGATCGGGGTTCCCACCGTCCAGACGAGGCGCCCGCGGTTCTGCGAGTCGACACCCACCAGTTGCGCGGTGTGGTTGACCTCATACCCACCGCTGGGCAACTTCACGGTGCCCTCGATGGCAACCCCGACCGACTCGGCCAGCCGCTTTATCGTGGGCAGGTCGCCGGTCAGGCCCGTGAAGGCGGGATCGAACCGGTCGAGGTATGTCCGGATGACGGCCGCCGTGTCGCGCGGCGGGTCAGTGGTGACGAAGACCACTTCGACCTGCTGCCGCGTCTGGTCAGTCACCCGGTTGAGGGCGCTGGCGACGTCGGCGAGCACTCCGGGACAGATGTCGGGACAGTGGGTGTAGCCGAAGAACAGCACCCGAACGGGCTTGGTTGCCGAGGTGAGGATGTTGTACGGCTTGCCGGTGGTGTCGGTGAGCGTCACGTCCGCCAGGGTGTACGGCGAATCCAGCAGGACGCCGTGGTAGCCGCCCGGCGCGGTCGGCGAGGAGTCCACGCCAGCGGGGGCGCACCCCGCGACGAAGACGATCGCCAGCAGCAGTCCCAACCAGCGCACCACCGTCATCTCACTGCACCCGGCGCACGCCCGCAGCGAGGTCACCGATCACGGCACGCAGGGCCGACAGGTCGTCGGGCCGTCCGGCGTCGTCGGCCGCCAACATGGGTTTGATCAACGCCGAGCCGACGATCACGGCGTCCGCGAACCCGGCGACCTCCGCCGCCTGCTCACCGTCGGACACACCGAGCCCCACGCCGACCAGGGTCTCGGGCGAGAGTCGCCGGATGCGGGCCACCAACTCGGGGGCGGCGCTCGAGGTCTCGACGCGGGTGCCCGTGACCCCCATGACACTCGTCGCGTACACCCACCCGCGGCACGCTGCGGTGGTCGCCGCGATGCGCTCGTCGGTGGACGACGGCGAGACGAGGAAGATGCGGTCCAGGCCATGGGCGTCGGACGCCGCAAACCAGTCCCCCGCTTCGTCGGGCGTCAGATCGGGCGTGATGAGACCCGCGCCGCCGGCGTTGGCCAGGTCGCGGGCGAAAGCGTCCACGCCGTAGTGGTCGACGAGATTCCAGTAGGTCATGACGACCGCGGGCGTCCCGGTCGCGACGATCGCCTCGACGATGCCGAACAGGTCTCGCGTGTGAAACCCGCGTTGAAGGGCGGCAGTACCCGCCCGCTGGATCGCGACGCCGTCCAACATCGGGTCGGAGTACGGTAGGCCGACCTCGACCAGGTCGACGCCCGGAGACTCGTCGTCGCCACAGATCGCGGTCATGGCACGTGTCGAGACCTCAAGGTTCGGGAACCCGGCGGACAGGTACCCGATGAGCGCCGTGTGGCCTGCGGCGTGGGCGCGTTGAATCGCCCGGCCGCTGATGCCCGGATCGTTACTCATCGGCCTTGCCGCCCTTCGTCGCGTCCGCCTCACCGGTGATGCCGAACCAGTCGTTCGCCGTTGTCACATCCTTGTCGCCGCGACCGGACAAACAGACGAAAACCAACGGGGACGCCTCGAGATCGGTTTCCGACAGTTCGACGCCCATCTTGATCACGCCGGCTAGGGCGTGGGCCGACTCGATCGCGGGCATGATCCCCTCGGTGCGGGTGAGCAGGCGCAGGGCCTCCATGGCCTCGGCGTCGGTGACCGGGAGATACTTGGCGCGCCCGGTCGCCGCCAGGTAGGCGTGCTCGGGGCCGACGCCTGGGTAGTCCAGGCCGGCCGAGATCGAGTGCGACTCGACGGTTTGACCGTCTTCGTCCTGCAGGATGAAAGTCCGGGTACCGTGAAGCACTCCCTCCGAGCCTCCGGTGATGGCCGCTGCGTGCCGTCCGGTGTCGAGGCCGTCGCCCCCGGCTTCGAAGCCGTACAACTGCACGCCGGGTTCGTCGATGAAGTCGGCGAAGGAGCCCATGGCGTTCGACCCGCCTCCGACGCAGGCGGCGACGATGTCCGGCAACCGGCCATAGCGCTCGAGCGACTGCGCCTTCATCTCGGTCGAGATCACGCGCTGGAATTCCTTCACCATCATCGGGAACGGGTGCGGCCCTGCAACGGTTCCGATGAGGTAGTGGGTGGTGTCGACCGTGGCCACCCACTCGCGCATGGCCTCGTTCATGGCGTCCTTCAACGTCTTGCTGCCGGACTCCACCGCGATCACCTCGGCCCCGAGCAACTGCATGCGGGCCACGTTAAGGGCTTGCCGTTCGATGTCGACGCTGCCCATGTAGACGCGGCACTCCATGCCGAGAAGGGCCGCCGCGGTTGCGGTGGCGACGCCGTGCTGCCCCGCGCCGGTCTCGGCTATCACCCGTGTCTTGCCCATGCGGCGGGTGAGTAAAGCCTGCCCGAGCACGTTGTTGATCTTGTGGGACCCGGTGTGGTTGAGATCTTCACGCTTAAGGACGATGCGCGCGTTGCCCGCGTGGCGGGAGAATCGAGGGACCTCTGTCAGTGGCGTCGGCCGGCCGCTGTAGTCCCGCCGGAGTGCGTCCAACTCCTCCCAGAACGCCGCGTCGGCCATCGCCGTCGCGAACTCTTCTTCAAGTTGTGCCAATGCCGCGTAGAGCGCCTCGGGCACGTACTGGCCACCGAACCTCTCGTAGTGGCCCCGCTCGTCGGGTAAGCGCACTTCTACCCCGTCTTCCCTGTCGCGCGGACGGCTGCGCCGGCCGCTATGAAGTCCGCCACCTGCTGCCGCGGGTTTCCGCCCCGGACAAGGGCTTCACCAACGAGGATCGCGTCGGCGCCGGCGCGCACAACGCGCTCGACATCGGCCGTGGTGAAGATGCCGGACTCGGCCACCCTAACAACGTCGCTGGGGATCATCGCGGACAACCTTTCGAACTGGGACAGGTCGACGTCGAGCGTCTGCAGGTTGCGGTTGTTGACACCCACGACCTGCGGTCCGAGGGCTAGCGCCCGCTCGACCTCCTGCTCAGTGTGAGCCTCCACCAGGACCGTGAGTCCCAACTCGGTGGCGAAGTCGTAAAGTTCCGCCAGCCTGGCGTCGGTGAGGGACGCCACGATCAGCAGTGCGATGTCCGCGCCGTGCGCTCTGGCCTCCAGCAACTGGTACGGCTCGACGATGAAATCCTTGCGCAGGATCGGCGTGTCCACGGCGGCGCGGACCGCCCCCAGATCGGCCAGTGACCCGCCGAATCGCCGCTGCTCGGTCAGGACGCTGATCGCTGTCGCACCCCCAGCGGCGTACTCAGCGCCGAGTGCGGCCGGATCAGGGATCGCAGCCAGTGCACCCTTGCTCGGGCTGGCACGCTTCACCTCGGCGATCACCGCCAACTCGTGGTCGCGCAGCCGCGCCAGTACCGGTCGAGCCGGGGGCACGTCGGCCAAGCGCTGCTCGAGTTCAGCCCACGAAGTCCGCGTCTGCCGTTCGGCGAGATCGGCACGGACACCGACGACGATGTCGTCCAGAACCCCCATCACTGCCCGTAGCCCAGCGACCGCAGCGCGACCGTGACGATCACGGCGAGCAGGACGATGGCTCCGCCCGCTGCGATCACGACCCAGTTCAGCGGCAGCAGGAAGCCGACGGTCGCGACGACGAAGCCGACGGCCGCGATCACGGATCCCCAGACGGCCGCGGGCGTCTTGCCGTGGTGATAGTGCTTGCGGGGCTGGGTGCTCATGCGAGTCCTCTCGTCCGGGTCGGTTTCATTCTCGCCCAGCGTCCAAGTCCCCGCCAAGCGTGGGGTCCTCACCTGCGTCAATCCGGTCCCAGGTGGTGCGCTCCACCTTCGCGGCACCGCGCTCGAATCGCCCCGCGCCGGACCTGCCCCGGGTCGTAAGAAGTCCGCCCACCGCGATGATCAGCCCGCTCGCAGCACACGCCTGCGGCCACCAGGTGGACGCCACCGAGAAGTCGGCGGCCAGGCTCACGGTCCGCAGGCGCTCACGGGCCAGTTCGACGGACGGCGCCGCCAGCAGCAAAGAGACCGCCGCGACGGCGAGGCCGAGTACCGAAACGACCCCTCCGACGATCCGGCGGCCCTTCCGGCGCAACGTCAACCCGAGCAGCCAGCCCGCGAGAACGGCTATGGCAAGGGCCTGGATCAGCCCGCCCGTGACCTCGGTACCCGTGACCGCAACTTCGGCCTGTCCCGCCCGCACGAGCGCCCAGGGCTGGGCGACCACCGCCAAGCACGCGGCGGCGCCCATGACGACGAGCGCCGACCCCAGAGCGCCGACCGGTTTGGGCGAAGACCCGTTCGCGTTCACCATGCCTCGCCTCGTCCGGGCGACGGCTCGCTCTCGGCGTCCCCGTACGGCGTCCTCATGTCGCACCCAGGGTCCGGAGGCGGTTGGCTGTACGCACCGCCGAGATGGCGGCGGCCGCCTTGTTCTCGGTCTCGGCGTTCTCGGCCTGCGGGTCCGAGTCGGCGACGATGCCTCCCCCCGCCTGGATGTGGGCCACGCCGTCCCGGATCACGGCCGTGCGGATGGCGATCGCGACATCGGAGTTGCCGGCGAAGTCGAAGTAGCCGAGCACACCGCCGTAGACGCCGCGCCGGGCCACCTCCAGGTTGTCGATGATCTCCATCGCGCGCACCTTCGGAGCACCGGACAAAGTCCCCGCAGGGAAACAGGCAAGCGTGACGTCGAGCGCGGTCCGGCCCGCAGCCACCTCGCCTGTGACCGCAGCCTCCAGATGCATCACGTGGCTGTAGCGACGCACCTTCATGAACTCGGTGACCGCCACCGTTCCGGGGGCGCAAACCCGTCCGAGGTCGTTGCGTCCCAGGTCGACCAGCATCAGATGCTCGGATTTCTCCTTCGGGTCGTCCAGGAGTTCTGCCTCCAGCGCCGCGTCCTCCGCCGGGGTCTTTCCTCGGGGTCGCGTTCCGGCGATCGGATAGGTGGACGCCTGGCCGTCCTTCACCTTCACGAGCGCCTCGGGGCTCGAGCCCACGATCGCGAACTCCGGCAGCCGGAACAGGTACAGGTAGGGGCTGGGATTGGTGCGCCTGAGCACTCGGTAGACGTCCAGTGCGTCGGCGGTGCAATCGATCTCGAACCGCTGGCTCACGACGATCTGGAAGGCTTCACCCGCCAGGATCTCTTCGCGGGCGGCGACCACGGCCGCCATGTGCTCTGTGGGGGTGCGCTGGCGGCGGACAGGCTCGTGTCCGGCAGTCCCTACCTCTTCCGCCACGAGGGGCGCCGCCGGTGCGCCGAGTCGCTCCACCATGGCTTCGACCCGGGCGACGGCGTCGGCGTAGGCCGCTTCCACCCGTTCGGGCGTGTTGTCGTAGTTGATGGCGTTGGCCACCAGCCAAACGTCGCCTGTGTGGTGGTCCAGGACGGCCATGTCGGTGACCAGCAGCATCGCCAGTTCGGGCAGGCGCAGGTCGTCGGGGTTGGTGTCGGGCAGGCGTTCGAGGCGGCGGACGATGTCGTAGCCCAGGTAGCCGACCATTCCCGACACCAGCGGCGGCAGGTCGGGCGCGGACGGCGTCGCCAGCAGCGCCAGCGTCTCGCGCAACACCTGCAGGGGGTCGTCCCCGAGTGGTAGTCCGACGACCTCGCGGCCGGTCCAGGTCGCGCGCCCTGACGAGTCCGTGCTCAGGGTCGCCGCCGAGTCCACGCCGATGAAGGAGTAGCGCGACCACACCCCGTTGTCGGCCGACTCGAGCAGGAAAGTCCCTGGGCGAGTGCCACAGAGGTGATGGTAGAGACCGACCGGAGTGAAGTTGTCCGCCACGAGTCGCTTGTGGACGCTGATCACCCGCCGGTCGACTGCCATCGTTTCGAACTCGTCAGCGGTGGGGCTGATCGCGGTCATTCGTCCTCCCGGGCACATCGGTGGTGTGGGCCATTGTTGCCGATCGAGCGCGTGAAGCCCGGTTCCGTTCGCAGCGGCATGGTCCGGACTTTGCCGGACACGCCCGCGGCCCCGCGCCTAGAGTCAGGGTGTGAAGTACTCACGGGCCGAACGCCAGCTGCTGGCAGACCTCGTGGACCAGGCCGGTCCCGACGCCCCCACGCTGTGTGAGGGCTGGACGACCGCCGACCTGGTCGCCCACCTCATCGTGCGCGAAGACGACCCGGTGGGGGCACTCGGGATCGTCGTGCCCCCACTCGCCGCGGTGACTCGCAGGCGCATGGACGACCTGATCAGCGGCAACTCGTTTCCCGACCTGGTCGAGCGGCTGCGGGCCGGGCCCGGAGCCCTCTCACCCTTCCGCGTCCCCGGCATCGATGAGGCGTCCAACCTCGTCGAGTTCTTCGTCCATGCAGAGGACGTCAGGCGTGGGGGGACCAAACCTCCGCCGCCGCGGGATCTTCCGGCTGGGATGCAGGACGCGTTGTGGCACCGGCTGCGCCGTGTGGCGCGCATGTTCTTCCGCAAGGCGAAGTGCGCGGTCGTGCTCGAGCGGAAGGGCACCTACGATCGAATCCGCATCGGCAAGGGCAGCCCCATCGTGCACCTGATCGGCGAGCCGGCCGAACTGGTGCTGTACGCCTCCGGCAGAACGACCGTCGCGGACGTCGAGATCGTCGGCGGGCCGGACGCCGCGGCGGACCTGCTGGGAACGCTGGGGTTGTAGGCGGCGTGAGACACAGGCGCGGCACGACGGACAGCAGCGGGCGCCGGAACATCCGGGACGCCTTCGCTGCGGTGCCGCGCGCCGGTTTCCTGCCTGCGTCCCAACGCCGGTTCGCCGCATGGGACCAAGCCCTGCCGATCGGCCACGGGCAGACCAACTCCCAGCCGACCACCGTTGCGAACATGTTGGCACTGCTGGATGTCCAACCCGGCCACAGGATTCTGGATGTGGGCTCCGGCTCCGGCTGGTCAACAGGGCTACTGGCGTGGTTGACCGGCCCCACCGGCAGGGTCATCGGGGTGGAGCGCATTCCGCAACTTGTCGCGGCCGGCAGCCGAGCCGTGGCGGGCCTCGACATGCCGTGGGCGGACATCCGGCAGGCTCGCCCCGAGGTGCTGGGCTGGCCAGAGGACGGACCGTACGATCGGATCCTCGTGTCGGCGATGGCGTCCTCGGTGGCGGCCGACCTCGTAGCCCAGTTGACGGTGGGCGGCGTCCTCGTGTGCCCGGTCAGCGGGGTCATGCTCCGCCTCCTGAGAACCGAGGGCGGACTAGAGACCACCCGCCATGGTCATTACGCCTTCGTCCCGCTCATTTCGCCCGCAGACGACTGAGGAGACGCCGCTGCCCGGCCGGATCCGTGGCGATTATCAGTGCAATTGGCAAGAAATGCTCATATGTGTGCGTCCGCAGGGTGGCAGCGGGGTCAGTCCGGCAGACCGCGATGAGAACATTGACCCGTGCGTGTTCTCAACTTTTCCGCCGGTCCTGCGATGTTGCCGCTGCCCGTGCTCGAACGAGCGCAGGCCGAACTCACCGACTGGCAGGGCTCGGGTATGTCCGTGATCGAGGTCAGCCATCGCGGCAAGGCGTTCGTGGAGTGCGCCGCTACCGCCGAGGCGAAGCTGCGGGCCTTGCTCTCCGTACCGGACAACTACAAGGTGCTGTTCCTGCAGGGTGGGGCGACTGGTCAGTTCGCCGCTGTGCCGATGAACCTGGGCGGCACCGGGTCGGCCGACTACATCAACACCGGCCAGTGGTCCAAGAAGGCCGTCTCCGAGGCGCGAAAGTTCCTGCAGGTCAACGTGATCGCCGACGAGGCCGCGTCCAGTTACACGACGACCCCGCAACCCGAATCGCTTCACGTCACGCCGGGCGCGTCGTACGTGCACTACACGCCCAACGAGACCATCGGCGGCGTCGAGTTCGGCTACATCCCAGACACGGGTGACGTGCCGCTGGTGGGCGACTTCAGCTCGACGATCGCGTCTCGTCCCATCGACGTGACGAAGTTCGGCGTCCTGTACGCCGGCACCCAGAAGAACCTCGGTCCTGCCGGGCTCGCCGTCGTCATTGTGCGCGATGATCTCGTCGGTTCCGCCAGCGCGCAGACTCCTTCGATCTGGGACTACGCGGTGATGGCCGGTTCCGACTCCATGATCAACACTCCGCCGACGTTCACGTGGTACCTGTTGGGGCTCATTCTCGATTGGGTTGACGAGCAGGGCGGCGTCGCGGCGATGGGCGAGCGCAACAAGGCCAAGGCCACGGCCCTGTACAAGGCGATCGACGAGTCAACGTTCTACGCGAACCCCGTCGCCCCCGACTCGCGGTCGTGGATGAACATCCCCTTCACCCTCGCCGATCCCCAACTCGACGCCGCCTTCCTCGCCGGTGCGAGCGCCGCGGGGCTGACCAACCTCAAGGGCCACCGCTCGGTCGGCGGCATGCGAGCAAGCATCTACAACGCCATGCCCATGGACGGGGTCATGGTCCTCATCGATTACATGAAGGAGTTCGAGCGGGCCCACGCCTGACTCGTCATCACCCATGACGCATCGCATTCGCACACTCAACGCAATCAGCCAGTCCGGCCTCAACCGCCTGCCGGACGACTACCAGGTCGGCTCGGACATCGCCGATCCCGAGGCCATTCTGGTTCGATCCGCCAACCTGCACGATCTTGAGATCCCCGATTCGTTGCTCTGCGTGGCGCGAGCCGGCGCCGGCACCAACAACATCCCGATCGAGCAAATGTCGGCACGGGGCATCCCGGTGTTCAACACGCCGGGCGCCAACGCCAACGCCGTCAAGGAACTGGTCATCGCGGGAATGCTGACCGCCGCCCGCCAACTCGTGAGCGGTGCGGTATTCAGCCGGGGTCTCAACGGCTCGGACGAAGAGATTGAACACGCCGTCGAGAAGGGCAAGAAGCAGTTCGTCGGCGTCGAACTGCCTGGCCGCACCCTCGGCGTCATCGGTCTGGGAGCCGTCGGAGTGCCCGTCGCGAATGCGGCGATCGCGCTGGGAATGAAGGTCCTGGGCTACGACCCGGCCGTCACCGTGCAGCGCGCGTGGCAGCTGTCCAGCTCGGTGGAGCATGCCGCATCCCTCGACGAGGTCTTCAAGCGGTCCGATGTGATCACGATCCACGTGCCGCTGATCGAAGCGACTCGTGGCCTCGTCAACTACGAACGGCTCGCGATGCGGCGGCGCACCCGCGTTCTGCTCAACTTCGCACGCGGTCCGATCGTGGACGAAGTGGGCGTGCTGCGAGCGCTGGATGATGGACACCTCAAGCAGTACGTCTGCGACTTCCCGACCTCGGCGCTGTTGGCTCACCCGAAGGTGCTCGCCTTCCCGCACCTGGGCGCGTCCACCGTCGAGGCCGAGGAGAACTGCGCGGTCATGGCTGTCGACTCCGTTCACGGCTTCCTCACGGAGGGCACCATCACCAACTCGGTGAACTTCCCGGAGGCGTCACTGCCCCGCGGCGAGAACACGACGCGGCTGGTGATCTCCAACAGCAACGTGCCTAACATGGTCGGCCAGATGTCCACGCTGTTGGCGGAGGAGGGGCACAACATCTCCGATCTGCTGAACAAGTCGCGCGGCGGGTTGGCCTACACAATTATCGACATCGAGGGTGCGATCAACCCCGGGCTGATCAAGCGCATCAAGGACATCAATGGCGTGCTTTCCGCCCGCATGATCAACGGGCACGACTGACCCGACCGGCATGCACTATTGACGCCCGCGCTGCGCTTCTGCATCTAGAGCCCAGACGATCTACACCCAGGTTGTGGGCGGCGGCCCGGACGATTCTCGTCCGGGCCGCCGCCTGTCACGAACCGAGTTGCTCGAGGATCAACTCCCGCACCCGGGCCGCGTCGGCCTTGCCCTGCATCTGCTTCATGACCGCACCGATCAGGGCGCCCGCGGCCTGGTGCTTGCCTCCGCGGATCTTCTCGGCGACGCCGGGGTTGGCGGCGATGGCGGCCGCTACCGCGGCACCCAGGGCCGAATCGTCCGCCACGACGGCAAGACCCCGTTGTTTTACGACATCGGCGGGCTCGCCCTCCCCCGCCAACACTCCGTCGAATACCTGTCGCGCCAACTTGTCGTTGACCACTCCTGCATCGACCAGTGATTGCACTGCCGCCACCTGCTCGGGGGTGATCGGCAAATCGCGCAACTCGATGCCGGCCTCATTGGCACGGCGGGTGAGTTCGGTGATCCACCACTTCCTGGCTGCCTGCGGGGCACACCCTGCAGCTACCGTGGCGGCGATGACGTCAAGCGCCCCGGCACCCACGACGTCCCGTACCTCCAGTTCAGTGAAGCCCCACTCTGCCGTGAGCCTCTTTCGCCGCTCTGCGGGCGGTTCGGGCAGCGTCAGCCGGAGTTCCTCCACCCACTCGCGGCTGGGCGCCACGGGAACGAGGTCAGGCTCGGGGAAGTAGCGATAGTCCTCGGCCGTCTCCTTGCTCCGGCCGGCGGAGGTGTAGCCGCCGTCCTCGTGCCAGTGCCTCGTCTCCTGCTTGACCCGGCCGCCCGCCTCGAGCACAGCACCCTGACGGCAGATCTCGTACCGCAGCGCGCGCTCCACCGACCGCAGCGAGTTGACGTTCTTCGTCTCGGTGCGGATGCCGAACTCGTTGGCGCCCTTCGGCATCAACGACACGTTCGCGTCACAGCGAAGAGAGCCCTGCTCCATGCGGACATCGGAGACTCCAAGAGAGGCCAGCAGGTCGCGCAGCAGCGTCACGTAAGCGCGGGCGACCTCGGGTGCCTTCTCGCCGGCGCCCTCGATCGGCTTCGTGACGATCTCGATCAGCGGAACGCCCGAACGGTTGTAGTCGAGCAGCGAGTAGTCGGCACCATGGATGCGGCCGGTGGCACCGCCGATGTGCAGCGACTTGCCGGTGTCCTCCTCCATGTGGGCGCGTTCGATCGGGATCTCGTACGTCTGCCCGTCGACCTCCACCTCGACTCGGCCGTTGAACGCGATCGGCTCGTCGTACTGGGAGATCTGGTAGTCCTTCGGCATGTCCGGGTAGAAGTAGTTCTTGCGGGCGAACCGGCACCACGAGGCGATCTCGCAGTTGAGCGCCAGGCCGATCAGGATCGCGGCTTCGATCGCCCTCGCGTTCACCACCGGCAGCGAACCGGGCAGGCCCAGGCACACAGGGCAAGTCTGGCTGTTGGGCGGCGCCCCGAAGGTCGTCGCGCAACCACAGAACATCTTCGAGCGGGTGTTGAGTTCGACGTGAACCTCAAGCCCCAGCACCGGGTCATAGTCGGCGAGGACGTCGGCGTATTCGAGCACTTCGTCAGTCACTTCACGGCCTCCTTCACACCCAGATACTCCCCTGCGGCGCCCGCCGCCAACTCGTCGATGAGCAGGCCGCCGATCTCGGATGCCAGTTCCCGCTCGAGCGCGGCTCCCACCCGGTACAAGCGGTCGTCGGCCATCGCGGGGGCCATCACCTGCAACCCGACGGGCAGTCCGTTCTCAGGGGCCAGTCCGCAGGGGAAGGACGCGGACGCGTTGCCCGCGAGGTTGCTCGGGATCGTGCACAGATCGCTCTTGTACATCGCGAGGGGGTCGTTGATGCGCTCCCCCAGCCGGAACGCCGTGGTCGGCGTGGTCGGCGACACCAGGACGTCCGCCTGCTTGAACGCCCGCTCGAAGTCCTGCGTGATGAGAGTCCGGACCTTCTGGGCGGAGCCGTAGTACGCGTCGTAGTAGCCGCTCGACAGGGCGTAGGTGCCGATGATGATGCGGCGTTTCACCTCATCGCCGAACCCGGCGCCGCGCGAGAGGTTCATGACCTCCTCGGCGCTGCGGTCACCGTCGTCCCCCACACGCAGCCCGTACCGCATGGCGTCGAACTTGGCCAGGTTGGAAGAGCACTCGCTGGGCAGAATCAGGTAGTAGGCCGCCAGTGCGTACTCGAAGTGCGGGCACGAGACTTCGACCAGTTCGGCGCCCGCACGCTGCAGCAGCACCAGCGCCTCGTTGAAGCGGGCCGCAACACCGGGCTCGTAGCCCGCGCCACCGAGTTCCTTAACCACCCCGATGCGCATGCCGGACACGTCTCCGGACAACGCCGCCTCCACCACCGGCGGCACGGCTTCGGTGATCGACGTCGAGTCGCGGGGGTCGTGCCCCCCGATCACCGAGTGCAACAGCGCGGCGTCGAGCACCGTCCGCGCACACGGGCCGGGCTGGTCCAGGCTGGACGCGAGCGCGACAAGCCCGTACCGGGACACGCCGCCGTACGTCGGCTTCACTCCGACCGTGCCGGTGAGCGCCGCCGGTTGCCTGATCGACCCGCCCGTGTCTGTGCCGATCGCGATCGGCGCCTCGAAGGACGCCACAGCAGCGGCCGATCCTCCGCCCGAACCTCCGGGGATGCGGTCGAGGTCCCAAGGGTTGCGGGTGGGGCCGTAGGCCGAGTTCTCGGTGGACGAGCCCATGGCGAACTCGTCCAGGTTCGTCTTGCCGAGAATGACGATGTCGTTGGCGAGCAGACATTCGGTGACGGTCGCGTTGTACGGGGGGTACCAGCCTTCGAGGATCTTCGACCCGCAAGTGGTCGGTGCCCCGCGGTAGGTGATCACGTCCTTGAGCGCGAGCGGGACGCCAGCCAGCGGCCCCAGTTTCTCACCCGCTGCCCTCTTGGCGTCCACCGCTGTTGCCGCCGCCAGCGCGCGGTCGCCATCGACGTGCAGGAAGGCGTGCACCCGAGGTTCGACCGCCGCCATCTGAGCCAGATGTGCCCGCGTCACCTCGACGGACGACACTTCGCCGGTCGCGATCTTCGCCGCCAGTTCGGCAGCGGTCGCTCGCAGAATCTCGTTCATGCTTGCTCCTCCAGGATCCGCGGTACCCGGAACCGGCCCTCCTCGGCGGCCGGGGCCATCGCCATGACCTCCGCCACGGGCAGGGACGGCCGCACCTCGTCGGGCCGGAAGACGTTGACGAGCGGCAGCGGATGCGAGGTGGGCGCAACGTCGTCCGTGGCCACCGTCGAGACGTGCGCGATCGATTCGATGATGACGTCCAGTTGCGGAGCAAGCCGCGCCAACTCCGTCACAGTGAGGTCGATGCGCGCCAACTCCGCTAGCCGCGCGACATCGTCGGGGCTCAGTGCCACAGTTTCTCCTTCGATCACCGGCCGCAGCGGCGGCCGTCCGGCCTGCGCCGTAACCCGTTCATCCTAGGGCTTGCGTCCGGGCCGAACCGTTGCAGCCCAGCCCCGCGCGGTGCCCCCAGGCTTCGCGGGCACACACCGGCGTCCGGGAGCCCTCACAGTCTGCGTTCTGGGATTGGTCGGCCCTTTCCGAGCGTCGCCACGAAGATTGACCCGTGTTTCACCTGCGCGTGTCAATCCCCGACCGTCCCGGATCCCTGGGCGCGCTGGCCAGCGCTCTGGGCACCATCAACGCTGACATCAGCACGCTGGAGGTCGTCGAGAAGCGAGACGGCTACGTGGTGGACGATTTCATGCTGGATCTGCCTCTCGGCACGCCGGCGGACAACCTCGTGTCCGTGTGCAGTTCGCTGCCTGGGGTCGAGGTGATGTGGGTGTCTCGCAGCACCGAGAATTGGGGGCTCCTGTCCGACATCGAACTGCTGGAGCACATGACCGCGCACCCGGGCCGGGCGGCGGAGTTGCTGACCGAGGCAGCGCCGCCCACGTTCCACGCGAAATGGGCGCTGCTGATAGATCGCGCGCACGATGAAGTCAGGTTGGCGACAGACCTCGCACCTGAACTCACGCCGCAGCAGATCGGGACGATCGGAGACCTCGACACCGCCCGAATCGCACTGCTGGGCGCTGGGTGGCTGCCCGGTTGGGGCGACACCGAGATCGCAGTCGCGCCATTCGACACCGAACTGACCGTCGTGGTTGCCCGCAGCGGCGGCCCGCAGTTTCTGGCGTCGGAACTGGCTCGACTCAAGCACCTGGCGGCCCTCGCCTCTTAGCGCAGGGCGTCGGACGCTAGTGCAGGGCGTCGAAGAAGATCCAGCCGACCCAGAACACGATCGCTGCCATCACGATCAGCGCGAGGCCCACCCCGATGCGCATCAGGTTCTTCACGAGCGTGGACGGAACCCGATCAGGGCCCCAGATGCCCTTCTTGGGAAGTGCACGGTGATGCGCCTCACCGTTGAGGTTGAGGTTGCTGATCAGACCGTCCAACTTCTCGTTCATCGCCGCCAATGCTACTCAGCGGTCGCGACCCGTGCAGCCGCCGCCGGCCCGGCTTGCAGCAGCACTTCGAACCCGGCCGCGTCCAGGAGGGGCACTTTGAGCGTGATCGCCTTGTCGTACTTCGAACCGGGGTTTTCGCCGGCCACCACGAAGTTCGTGCGCCCGGAGACACTACCGGCGACCTTGCCGCCGCGAGAGACGATGGCCTGGGTCGCAGCGTCACGCGTGTAACCGGGCAGAGAACCGGTGACGACGATGGTCAGCCCCGACAAGTCCGCCCCCTCCGGCGACGCGGGCAGGTCTTGTGGCTCGTCGGCCAGCACACAGCCGGCCGCCTGCCACTTCGCGACGATGTCGCGGTGCCAGTCGACCTCGAACCACTCGCGGATCGAGGCCGCCAACGTCGGCCCGATGCCCCCCACCGAGCTCAAATCCTCCAAAGAGGCCCTCGCCAGCGCCTCGATGCTGCCGAACGCGGCCGCCACGTCCGGCGCGACGCCCTTGCCGATGTGCCGGATGGACAAGGCGACCAGGAACCGGTAGAACGGCCTCGTCTTGGCCGTCTCGAGGTTGGCAAGCAGCTTCTTTCCGTTCGCCGACAGCTTGCCGTCCTTGGTGGTGAAGAACGCCGCCTGTCGCAGTTTCTGCTCGTCAAGGTCGAAAAGGTCCCCCTCATCGGTCAGCAGCCCCGCTCCGAGAAGCGCGTCCGCGGCCTGCCAACCGAGCACTTCGATGTCCAGCGCCTGCCGCGACGCGAGATGGAAGAGTCGCTCCCGCAACTGGGCCGGGCAGGATCGGCTGTTCGGACACCGGATGTCGGCGTCCCCCTCTTTCTCGGGCCGCAACTCGGTGCCGCAGTTCGGGCAATGGGTGGGCATCACGAACGCCCGCTCGGTGCCGTCGCGCAGATCTGCCACGGGCGCCAGCACTTCCGGGATCACGTCACCCGCTTTGCGCACCACAACGGTGTCCCCGATCAGAACGCCCTTGCGCCGGACTTCGCTCGCATTGTGCAAGGTGGCCAACTCGACGGTCGATCCGGCGACCTTGACGGGCGCCATCACGGCGTAAGGGGTGACGCGGCCGGTGCGCCCGACGTTCACCCTGATGTCGATGAGCTTGGTGGTCACTTCTTCGGGCGGGTACTTGTACGCGATCGCCCAGCGGGGCGCGCGCGACGTGTAGCCCAGGTCGGCCTGGCGAGCGAGGTCGTCGACTTTGACCACCACCCCGTCGATTTCGTGCTCGTAGTGGTGTCTGCGCTCGGCGACCTCGGTGATGAACTCCCACACCGAGGCGATGTCGGGCAGAACCTTGTAGTGCGGACTGGTGGGCACTCCCCATTCGGCGAGGCGAGCGTAGGCGTCCGACTGGCGTGCAACGTCCAAGTCCCCGATGCCGTGGCTCAGGAATGCGAGGGGTCGAGACGCCGTGACGCGCGGGTCCTTTTGGCGCAGCGAACCGGCGGCGGCGTTGCGCGGATTGGCGAACGGCGGCCTGCCGGCGGCCACCAGGCTTTCGTTGAGGGCGGCGAAAGCCTGCCTGGGCAGGAACACCTCTCCTCGGACCTCAAGAGTCTCGGGTGCCCCTGGCCCGAGCCGGTGCGGGATCGACGCGATGGTGCGGACATTGTCCGTCACGTCCTCACCCACACGTCCGTCTCCGCGTGTGGCGGCGCGATACAGGCGTCCGGAACTGTAGGTGATGTTCAGCGCGAGCCCGTCGATCTTCAACTCGACCAGGAACCGGGCTTCTCCGACCCGAGCGGCCCACCGGTCCAGTTCGTCACGGCTGAACGCATTGTCAAGACTCATCATCGGCGTGATGTGGGTCACCGGGGCGAACGTCGTGGACGCCGCCCCACCGACCTGCTGCGTGGGCGAGTCGGGGGTGCGCAGGCCCGGGTGAGCGTTCTCGATCTGCTCTAGTTCACGCAGCAGCGCGTCGAACTCCCCGTCGGTCACGGTGGGCGAGTCGAGGACGTAGTACCGCCAGCGGTGTTCGGTGATCTGCTCGGCCAACTCGGCGTGGCGCTGCCGCACCGCTGTCGGGACCCCGAAGGCATCGGTCTCAGGCACGCACCAACGCTAGCGGTCTGCGGGGACAGTTCTTCCCCGGCTCACGCCGGGGTCAGGAAGCGAGCCGCTCGTCCAGTTCGCTCGCCACTGCCCGGAGCACCTGCCAGATCCGACCGGCAGCGCGCGGTTCCCACCCGGCCAGTCCGCACGCCGGGGTGATGGCGACGCGGGCCGCCAGGTCGGGGCTGGGACCCAACTCGCGCAGGACGCGCCACGCACGCTCCACGAGCGGTTCGGGACGGTCCGCGGGCTGGTTCGTCACCCCCAGCAACAGCGCGCGCCCGGCGTCGGCCGCCAAGGCGAGAGCATCGATCTCGGTCTTGGCGACGTTGTCGAGGTCGACCGCGATGCCGGCCAACCCGGTGCCGCGCAGCAGTTCCCACAGTTCCAGTCCGGGCGCACAGCAGTGCACGACCGTGGTCACCGCGCTCGCCCCTGGCAGCGGGGCAGCCCACTGCCCCAGCGCCGTGTAGGCCTCGACCGGGTCGACCGCGCGCAGACGGAACAGCCCGCCCGGCGTGGGGATTTCTCCTGCGAGCACGGCCGGCAACGACGGCTCGTCTAGTTGAAGTTCGACGATGGCCCCGGGCAGCCGGCGCGACACCTCCGCAACGAGGTCGGCGCTGCCCTGCAGCAGGGACGCCGCCAGGTCGCGCCGGGCACCCGAGTCGGCCAGCACCCGTCCGCCTCGGGGCAGGTCGAGTGCCGCAGCCAGGGTCCAAGGGCCCACGAGGGTGACGCGCAGGCGTCCGGAATAGTCGGGCACCGTTTCCTGCAGCAGATCCAGGTCGTCTCGCAGCAGGGTGCGCGCCCTGCGCAGATCGGCTCCCGCCGTGTCGGCCAGTCTCCAACCGGACGCCGTGAGTTCGGCCGGGATCCCCTCCAGGACCGCCGCTCCGCGCCCGATCATCCCGGCCTCCGGCCCGCGTGCGGGCAATTCCGGCAGATAAGGCAAGCCGACGTGCTCGAACGTCATCGCCACCGCGCCCCGGAAATCGGTGCCGGGCAAAGACCCCAGCCCTGTCACATCAACCACTTTTCATCCCCCGAGGCTCGAGGGGCGGCGAGCAGCCGAGATCGTCGCGCTGCCGACCACGAGGTCGTCATCGTAGAACACCGCCGCCTGCCCCGGTGCCACCCCTGTCAGCGGCGCATGCAACCGCACTGTGGCGGCGTCCGCGTCCACCTCGATGGTGGCGGGCACAGGGTCTCCGTGAGCACGCACTTGGACGGAGCCGTCCCACTGGCCGGTGCGCACAGGTCCCGCCCACGTCGGGCGGATCCCCTCCAACGCGGTGACAGCAAGCGACTCACGCGGCCCGACAGTGACGGTGTTCGTCACCACGGACACGTCAAGCACGTAGCGGGGACGCCCGTCGGCGGCGGGTCGCCCCAGGCGCAGCCCCTTGCGTTGCCCGATCGTGTAGCGGTGAGCCCCGGCGTGTACGCCGACCTGCTCCCCCATCTCGTCCACGATCACGCCTGGAGCCGCGCCCAGGCGCCGCTCCAGGAACCCGGCGGTGTCCCCGTCGGGGATGAAGCAGATGTCGTGCGAATCGGGCTTCTTGGCGACACCGAAGCCCCTGCCGGCGGCTTCGGCGCGCACCTGCGCTTTGTGGTCGGCACCCAGTGGGAACAGTGACAGTTGGATCTGGTCAGCGGTGAGCACGCCCAGGACGTAGGACTGGTCCTTGCCGGGGTCTACCGCCCGCCGCAGTTCGAGCCCAGCAGCACCTGGCACGAGCCGGGCGTAATGGCCGGTTGCGATGGCATCGAACCCGAGCGCACGCCCCCGTTCCAGCACTGCGGCGAATTTGATCTTCTCATTGCAGCGCAGGCAGGGGTTCGGGGTGCGGCCGGCCGCATACTCGTCGACGAAGTCGTCAACGACATCTGTCTTGAACCGGTCGGAGAGGTCCCAGATGTAGAACGGGATCCCCAGCCGGTCCGCGACCCGGCGCGCGTCGTGGCTGTCCTCCAACGAACAGCACCCGCGAGCACCGCTGCGAAAGGATTCGGGGTTCTTCGACAAGGCCAGGTGGATGCCGGTCACCTCGTGACCGGCATCCACCATCCGGGCGGCGGCGACCGCTGAGTCGACACCCCCCGACATCGCCGCCAGGACTCGCACCGCCTCAGTCTACGGGGGGTCACACCCTCAGAGCCGCACGCGCCCGTGCCACGGCGTCGGGCAGCACCGCCAGCACCGCGGCCACATCGGACGCGGTGGATGTCAGTCCCAAGGAGAACCGCAGCGAGGCCGCCGCCTGGGCCGGCGAGCGCCCCATGGCCAACAGCACCTCGCTCGGCTGCGCGACCCCCGCATGACAGGCCGAGCCGGCCGAGCAGTCGACACCCGCCCGATCGAGCAGGAACAACAGGTCGGACGACCGGAGCCCTGGGAACGTGACGTTGAGGATCGCCGGGCTCATCGGCTCGCTCCCATTGCGGATCGCGTCCGGGACCAGGCGCGACACCCCAGCCCACAAATCGTCACGCAGCGCGCGCAGACGTTGGGATTCGGTTGCCCGACCGGCCACGGCGGCGGCGGCCGCGGCCGCGAACGACGCAGCCAAAGCGACAGGCTGAGTGCCCGACCGCAGTTTGCGCTCCTGCCCGCCGCCATGCGACAGCGGCGCGGGCTCCACCCCCCGCCGCACAAGCAGAGCCCCGATCCCGACCGGACCACCGATCTTGTGAGCGGTTACGGTCATCATGTCCAACCCGGAATCCGCAAACGACACCGGCACGTGCCCGACGCCCTGAACGGCGTCCGAGTGCGCCCACGCCCCGGCGGCGTGGGCGATAGCGACCATCTCGGGCACCGGTTGGACCACACCGGTCTCGCTGTTGACCCACTGCACCGACACGACGGCCACCTCCGCAGTGACCAGGGATACCAGGTGGGACAGCCGCAGGTGACCGGTAGCGGTGACGGCTGCCAGGTCGACGAGACCGGACGCCGACAGCGCAGCCACCGCGGCGTGTTCGGTTGCGGAGACGACTGCGCGACGACGACCGGCGGCGGCCCGGGCGGTCAGCGCGCCACTGACAGCCAGGTTGTCCGCCTCCGTCCCCCCGGAAGTGAAGACGACCTCCGTGGGATGGGCGACAAGGCTGCCGGCGAGAGATTCCCGCGCCTCCTCCAGCACCGCGCGAGCGCGCCGTCCCGAGGTGTGAACCGAACTGGGGTTGCCGAGGGCGTCCAATGCTTCCAAGAGTGCCGCCCGGGCGGCAGGAAGCAGCGCGGTGGTCGCCGCGTGATCCATGTACACCCGTCGTCCGGGTGTCGTCCCGTGAGCCATAGTCGGCCAAGCGTAGCCGTGAACCTGGTGACGCAGCCGGACAGCAACCCATCTCGCGATGGCAACGTGACCAGCAAGTAACCGCAGCGCCTTGTAGCGTGGCGAACTCGGCTTCCGGGTGGCCGACATATAGTGAGTCGTTCAGATGTTCGGGATTGGTCAAAGGAGCGGAATGGCAGCCACCAAGCGCGCCGAACTGGGGGCACGGTTGCGGGGTGGAGGAGCGAGTTTCGGGATCTGGGCCCCGCGTGCGACCAAGGTCGAACTTGTGCTTGTCTCCTCCGATCTGCAGCAACGCAACTTTGAACTCTCCGGCGCCGGTGACGGGTCCTGGAGCACGTTCCTCCCGGGTGTCGCAGCGGGACAGTTGTACGGCTATCGGGTACATGGCCCGTGGGATCCTGATCGAGGGGCCCGATTCAATCCGTCCAAGCTGCTCGTCGATCCGTACGCCCGCGCAATCTACGGCGGAGTCGATTACAGCGGTCCGATCCTGGACCACATTCCGGCTTCCGACTACGTGCCCGACCCGACCGATTCGTTCGGATCGGTGCCGCTCGGCGTGGTCGTGGCCGATTCGCCGCCCCCGCGTCCGTTGCCGACACCCATCGCCCTGCAGGACATGATCATCTATGAGACGCACGTCCGCGGCTACACCATGCGGCACCCCGCCGTCCCGGAACACCTGCGAGGCACGTTCGCTGGAATGGCCTACCCCGCAGTCATAGAGCATCTGCTTGAACTCGGCATCAACGCGGTCGAGTTGATGCCCGTCCACCAGTTCGTGTCCGAACCTTTCGTCCACGGACGGGGCCTGTCGAACTACTGGGGCTACAACTCACTCGGGTTCTTCGCGCCGCACAGTCGCTACGCGTCCTCCGGTTCGTTGGGGCAGCAGGTCGGCGAGTTCAAGTCGATGGTGAGCGCGCTGCACGACGCCGGGATCGCGGTGATCCTGGACGTCGTCTACAACCACACCGCCGAAGGCGGCCGCGAGGGCCCGACCCTGTCGTTCCGGGGAATCGACCACAGCGGGTACTACCGGCTCAACCAGGACAACCGCAGCGACTACGACGTCACGGGCTGCGGGAATGCCGTCGACACATCCCACGCCGGGGTGAGGGGCATGGTCATCGACTCGCTGCGGTACTGGGCGCAGGACATGGGCGTCGATGGCTTCAGATTCGACCTGGCCACCACACTCATCCGTGACGCGAGTCATCACGTCGACCAGAGTCACCCCTTCAAGCGAGCGCTGGTCGATGACCCGATCCTGCGGGACAAACTGATGATCGCCGAGCCGTGGGATCTCGGCCCCTACGGGTACCAGGTCGGCAACTGGGGTAAGCACTGGTCCGAATGGAACGACCACTACCGCGGGTTCGCGAGGGACTTCTGGCGCGGGGCCGCTCACGGCGTGAGGGAGTTGGCAACCCGGCTGTCCGGCTCGTCCGACGTTTACCACAATGCGGGCAGGCCGGTAACTTCATCGATCAACTTCGTGACGGCGCACGACGGGTTCACCCTGCGTGACGTAGTGACCTATGACCTCAAGCATAACGAGTCCAACCTTGAACGCAACCGCGACGGCACCGACGACAACCGGTCCTGGAACCACGGCTACGAGGGCGAGACGACCGATCGGCGCATCAATCTCGCACGCCTGCGCACCGCGCGAAACCTGCTGGCGACCCTGATGCTGTCAGCCGGAGTGCCGATGATGCTGGCGGGAGACGAGATGGGCCGCACGCAGGGCGGCAACAACAACGCGTACTGCCAGGACGGCCCCGTTGCGTGGGTCGACTGGTCCGACGGCGACGAATGGAGCGACCTCGCCAAGTTCGCCAAGACGTTGATCCGGCTGCGGCGCAGGCACCCGGTGTTGACTCCCGCGTCCTACCGGCACGCAGAGGAACTGCTCGACGGACGAAATCGACCCCTGGGACGCACCGACTTGGCCTGGTTCCACCCGGCCGGGCGCCAGATGTCCACCGAGGATTGGCACGACGGTGGGCTCCGCACGCTCGGCATGTACGTGTCGGATGTCAACGAGGCCCTCCTCATCTACTTCCACGGCGGAGATCAGCCGATCGATGTGGTTCTGCCCGGGAAGCCTTGGGGCAGTGGCTACACCGTCGCGCTGCACACAGGGCACCAAGGCGAGATCCCGCGCCGGGGGCTGGTGCCCGGACTGGCGCTGCACCTACCCGGACGCACCGTCCTGGTACTGAAGCCGACCGTCATCCGCCGACGCAGCAACACCTACGCCTGACCCAGACGAGCCGAGAAACCAAGAGGGGCCGGAATCCTCCGGCCCCTCTTGGTTTGTCCTCACACGGACAAGTCGTCATCCGGCACGGCCGCCAGGCCCATCTCGGCGACGCTGTCGAGCAGTGCGTGTTTGGGCACAACACGCACGGTGTAGCCGAGGGAGCCAGGGAATTCGGCCCTCAGGTTGATCTCGTAACGTAACCCACCCTCGTCGAGAACCGCGTATCGGGTCATCGGATGGATCTGGATGTGGCGCAGATCGTCGCCACCGTTGACTTCGCCCGTCACGAGTTCCACTTCCACGTCGTCTGGCTGAAGAGCGCCGAGGTGGACGACCACGGCGAACTGCAGGTCCTGTCCGGCCTGAACCTCGGTGCCGGTGTGGCTGACGGGAATCTCGACGCGGACACCGTGCCAGTCGGCCCGGATGCGCCGTTTCCAGGCCGCGAGTTTCGCTGCGGTGTCGCCGCTCGTCACCCGGACGTGCGAAGCCGCAGCCGGTGTGTACAACTCGGTCACGTAGTCGCGGACCATGCGGGAGGCGAGAATCTTCGGCCCAAGTCCCGAGATGGTCTCGCGCACCATCTGCAGCCAGCGCACGGGCAGGCCGTGCGCGTCGCGGGTGTAGAAGCGCGGGATGATCTCGTTCTCGAGCACCTCGAAGAAGGCGCGGGCCTCGGCGTCGTCCCGCTGTTCGGGATCGTCGATGCCCTCGGAGGACGGGATCTCCCAACCCCAAGCCGGGTCGTACAGCTCGTCCCACCAGCCATCGCGAATGGAGAGATTGGCTGCGCCGTTCAGAGCCGCCTTCATGCCCGAAGTGCCGCAGGCTTCGTAAGGTCGCAGCGGGTTGTTGACCCAAACGTCGCAGCCCGGGTAGAGCGGCCGCGCCATTGACATGTCGTAGTCGGGCAGGAACACGATCCGGCCCCGGACGTCCTCCTGATCAGCGAACTGCACCATCTGCTGGATCAGCGCCTTGCCGGTGTCGTCGGCGGGATGGGATTTGCCGGCGATCACGATCTGGATCGGCGTTTCGGGGTGGTTCAGCAACGCCTTCAGCCGTTCGGGATCCCGCAACATGAGCGTGAGCCTCTTGTAGGTCGCACCGCGCCGCGCGAATCCGAGGGTGAGAGCGTGGACGCTGAGAGCACCCGGCACCCAGTCCGAATTGATGCCCCGCACCCGGCAACTCTCGGTGAGCCGCTGCCGCGCCATCGCGACCATGCTGCCGCGCATCTGGCGTTTGAGAGCCCACAGGGTGTTGTCATCCACCCGGTTGAGGGCGGCCCAGTCGTAGCCGTCGATGACGGTGTCCTCGTCTCCGGTGGACACCTCCAGCAACTCGAGCAGTTCCGGATGGATCCACGTCCGGTGATGAACTCCGTTCGTCACCGAACCGATTGGCACCTCCGTGGTGTCGAACGCCGGCCAGAGCCCCTGGAACATCCGCCGTGACACTTCACCGTGCAACTTGGAGACGCCGTTCGCGCGCTGTCCCAGCCGGAACCCCATGACGGCCATGTTGAACCGACTCGGGTCCCCTCCCTGATAGTCCTCGGAGCCCTTGCTGAGGATGCGATCCAGGGGAAGGCCGAAGCCGGCGAACTGACGAGCGACGAGATCCTTGGGGAACCTGTCGATGCCGGCAGGCACCGGTGTGTGGGTCGTGAAAACGTTGCCGGCCCTGGTGACCTCGACGGCCGTATCGAAGTCCATTCCGGATTCCATGTACTCCCGGATGCGCTCCAGCCCCAGGAAGCCCGCATGGCCCTCGTTGCAGTGGAACACGGTCGGCTCAGGGGTGCCCGTGAGGCGGCAGTACTCGCGCAGCGCCCGGACACCGCCGATCCCCAACAGCACCTCCTGCGCGAAGCGGTGACCCTCACCGCCGCCGTACAGCCTGTCGGTGACCAACCGGTCGGACTCGGTGTTCTCATCGATGGCGGCGTCCAGCATCAACAGCGGGACGCGGCCGACGTCGGCGATCCACACGTGGGCCTTCAACGGATGGTCGAACAGGGGCACCTCGATCACGACAGGGTGACCGTCCTCGCTCCGAAGCCGCCGCAGGGGCAGGTCATTCGGATCGAGCACGGGGTAACGCTCCTGCTGCCAGCCGGCCGCGTTCAGCGACTGGCGGAAGTATCCGTGGCGGTACAACAGCCCGACGCCGACGATCGGGACGCCGAGATCGGAGGCCGCCTTCAGATGATCACCCGCCAGGATTCCCAGGCCGCCGGAGTACTGCGGGAGGGTCTCATTGATGCCGAACTCCGCGGAGAAGTAGCCGATGGTGGCGGGCGCCTGCGGATTCTCGGCCTCGAATCCCTGGTACCAGAGGTCGGCGCGCAGGTAGTCCTCGAGATCGCCCTCCACAACCTTCAGACTGCGCAGAAAGCGCCTGTCGCCCGACAGAGTCTGGAGCCTGTTGCCCGAGACTCGCGAGAGCAGCTTGATCGGGTCGCGGCTGGACTCCCACAGATCGGGGTCGATGGACCGGAACAACTGCTGAGTGGGTTCGTCCCAAGACCACCTGAGATTCCGCGCCAGGGTTCCCAGGGCGGACAGGGATTGGGGAAGGACGGGTTGCACATTGAATCGACGAATAGCACGCACGGCCAAGAGTGTAGGGCGGTTACCGCTTCGCTCCCGACTCAGCGGCAGGTCTTGGACTCCATCCATCGTGGCAATGACCGGTTCGGTTCCCGATGTCCGAGACGTTGGGTAGGTTATGGCTGTGACCACCACGCCAACTCCCAAGGCACAGCCTGCGAAGAAGTCCGCGCCCACGCCCAGCGCAACAGCCGTCAGCATCGGCAGGATCCCGGTGACCCAGGTCTCACCGGTGCTCGAATGCGGCGCATTTCCCGCCAAGGCGGTAGTCGGCGAACTGGTGCCGATCAGGGCCAAGGTCTTCCGCGAAGGCCACGACGCCGTGAACGCCTCAGTGGTGCTGACAAGCCCGAGCGGCAAGACCAGTCGAGTGGACATGACTCCGCTCGAGCCCCGCGGCCTGGATCCCTGGGAAGCGTGGGTCCGCCTGGACGAACCGGGCTTGTGGACCTTCCGAGTCGAAGGTTGGTCGGATCCCTGGGGAACCTGGCTTCACAACGCAGAGATCAAACTGCCGGCCGAGATCGACCTCCCGCTCGTCTGCATGGAGGGCAAGGCCCTTTTCGAAAGGACGGCGATCGCAGCCGAGGCCGCCGACCAGCCCGTCGTCGCCTCGATCCTCCGCTCCACAGCGGCCCTGCTGATTCCCGAGCGTCCCGGCACCGAACTGTCGGAGGTCGCACAGCAGGTGGGCGTGCGGCGGGCGATGGAGGCGTTGGGTCCCCGCGAGATGGTGAGCCCGAGTCCCGACTTCGAGATCTACGTCGACCGGCAGCGGGCGCTGTTCTCTTCTTGGTACGAGTTCTTCCCGAGGTCGCAGGGCGCTCACGAGGACGAGTCCGGCCAGTGGGTGTCCGGCACGTTCGACACCTGCCACGAGCGGTTGGAACAGGTGGCGGCGATGGGTTTCGACGTCATCTATTTCCCTCCGATCCACCCGATCGGCAGTGCCTTCAAGAAGGGCAAGAACAACTCGCTCACTCCCGGCCCCGACGATCCTGGCTCGCCGTGGGCGATCGGCTCGCCCGAAGGCGGCCACGACGCCATTCATCCCGACCTGGGCGACTGGGACTCGTTCGACCGGCTCGTGGCGAAGGCGACCGAACTCGGTGTCGAGATCGCCCTCGACTTCGCGCTGCAGGCGTCCCCCGACCATCCGTGGGTGTCGGAGAACCCCCAGTGGTTCACCACCCGCCTCGACGGCACCATCGCCTACGCTGAGAATCCGCCGAAGAAGTACCAGGACATCTACCCGATCAACTTCGACAACGATCCCGAGGGCATCTTCGCTGAGGTGCTTCGGATCCTGAGACTGTGGATGAGCCACGGTGTCCGCATCTTCCGGGTCGACAACCCGCACACCAAGCCGGTCAACTTCTGGCACCGCCTGATGGGCGAAATCCGGCGAACCGACCCCGACGTGCTCTTCCTGGCGGAGGCCTTCACCAAGCCCGAAATGATGCGGACTCTGGGAAAGGTGGGCTACCACCAGAGCTACACGTACTTCACGTGGCGCAACACGAAAGCCGAACTCGGTGAGTACATGACCGAGTTGTCGCAGGAAACTGACGCCTTCTACCGGCCGAACTTCTTCGTGAACACCCCCGACATCAACCCGGCCTTCCTCCAGTCTGGAAATCCGGCGGCGTTCACGATCCGTGCGGTGCTGGCTGCGACCCTGTCGCCCAGTTGGGGTGTCTACTCCGGGTTCGAACTCATGGAGCACCTTCCGCTCCGGCCGGGAGGCGAAGAGTACCTCGACTCGGAGAAGTATGAATACCGGCCGCGCGACTACCAGGCGGAGCCCAACCTCAACGTCCTGTTGGGCACGTTGAACTCGATCCGGCGGCGGCACCCCGCACTGCAACAGCTACGGCAGTTCGAACTGCTGCCGAACCCGAATGACGAGGTGTTCTCTTTCGTGAAGCGCGACGGAACCGACCGCGTGATCGTGATCTGCTCACTCAATCCGCACGGTCCCGTCGAAACCCAGGTCGAACTGCCGCCGGCGGCGATTGGTGTTCCGACGTCGTCACTGCGGGTGCGGGACGAACTGACCGGCGCGAAGTTCACGTGGTCGCAACAGAACTACGTCAGGCTCACCCCCGCCCAGCCCGCACACATCCTGACAGTGTTGGACTGATGCCCGGTAGGCACCGATGCTGACGCATTGGTGGTCGCAGATCTCCGGAGCCCGGTGGTTCCAGGGAAAAGGAAGGCACGGGTTCCTGCGCGCCGTTCGTCCCCTGCCTTGGTACACCCGGCCAGGCCGGTGGCCGGCGATCAGGTCCGAGATCGCCGAGATCAGCTACCCCGACGGTGAGGTCGAGTACTACCAGTTGCTTGTCGCCTACCTCGACGAACTCGATCCCGGCCGCGACATTGCCCAGGACCCCTCGCTGCTGCGGATTCTGTGGCAGGCATGGCACACGGAGTTGCCGGAAACGCTCGCCCCGCACTGGGACTGTGACCTGGCGCAGGATCTGCCGGCTGTGCCCTTCGGAGGGCAGCAGAGCCACTCGTCGATACTTTTCGGCGATCGCGCTCAGGTCAAGCTGTTTCGCCACCTGCAGCCGAACGCCGAGGTGAGCATTCTGAGGTCGCTGGCTCAAGGTGGGTCTCTTCGAGTCCCACGACTCCTGGGGTCGGTGACCTCGGTTCTGCCGGGCCTGGGATCCACGGATCTCGCAATGATCGTCGAGCAACTGCCCTCCCAGGGTGACGGCTGGTCGGTTGCCACCGCCGCTGCGGGTAGGGGCTCCTCCTTCGCTGCCGAGGCTGAGACGATGGGGGCGGATCTCAAGCAGTTGCACGCTGATTTGGCGGCCGCCTATTCGCACGAGTACGTCAACGGCGGCCGACTCGTGGCCGACCTTGCCGCCGGCGGATCCCGCGTGTGTGTGGGCGTACCTGGCGTGGACGAAGCCCTCCGAACGCTCCGCGCTGCCGCGCTGCTCGACTGGGAGGACATCCTGGTGCAGCGCGTCCACGGCGACCTTCACCTCGGCCAGGCGCTTGCCAGCGCCCGGGGTTGGGTTTTCGTCGATTTCGAGGGTGAGCCTCTGCGCCCTGCCGCCGAACGCCGTCTCCGCGACTCCGTGTGGCGCGACTTGGCCGGGCTCTTGCGATCGTTCGACTACGCGTGGCAGGTGACTCTTCCCGGCGACCAGACGGACTGGGTGGAAGAATGTCGGTCCGCGTTTCTGGCAGGCTACGGATGGCCGTCACAGGCAGGTCGGCTCGGACGGCTGTACGAGTTGGAGAAAGCCGCCTACGAGGTGGCGTACGAAACACGCAATCGGCCCGATTGGGTGGGCATCCCCCTCAGAGCAGTGCAGGATATAGGGATGGAAGTGGCGGCCTGGGTCGCCCGGGAACAGGAGTTGTGATGGCACATGATCTGGCTGGCGGCCTCACCGGTTGGGACCTTGAGGGTTTTCACAGTGGCGGGGATACCGAATGCTGGCGTCGTCTCGGCGCTCACGAGGTCACCGTCTACGACGACGACCGGGGGGAACTGAAGGGCACGAGATTCGCCGTGTGGGCACCCAACGCCCAACAGGTGCGCCTGAACGCCGACTTCAACTGGTGGACGGGTGACCAGATGAACCTGGTACCCGGTTCCGGTGTGTGGGCGCTGTTCGTCGAGGGTGTCGGCGAAGGCGCCATGTACAAGTTCAACATCCAAGACCAGTGGGGCAACTGGCAGGAGAAGGTCGATCCGATGGCCTTCTTCGCCGAACAGGCACCCTCGAACGCGTCCATCGTCTACACCAGCAAGTACGCCTGGGCAGACGAAGACTGGATACGTAGGCGTGCCGAAATCATCCCGACGAAATCTCCCGCCAGCATCTATGAGCTCCATCTCGGCTCATGGCGCAAGGGCAAGACCTACCTGGAACTCGCCGACGAGTTGGTCGAGTACGTCAAGTGGATGGGTTACACCCACGTCGAACTGATGCCGGTCACAGAGCATCCGTTCGAAGGCTCGTGGGGTTACCAGGTCACGAACTACTTCGCTCCCCAGAGCCGCCTCGGCCGTCCCGACGAATTCCGCTACTTGGTTGACAAGCTTCACCAAGCGGGCATCGGGGTCATTCTCGACTGGGTGCCCGGCCACTTCCCCAAGGACGCCTGGGCTCTGGGCCGCTTCGACGGCACCGCTCTCTACGAACACGAGGACCCGCGACAGGGCGAGCACAAGGACTGGGGCACGTACATCTTCAACTACGGCCGCAACGAAGTGAAGTCGTTCCTCGTGTCCAACGCGCTGTACTGGGTCACGGAGATGCACATCGACGCCCTTCGAGTGGATGCAGTCGCATCGATGCTGTACCTGGATTACTCACGCGAAGAAGGCGAGTGGGTTCCGAACATGTACGGCGGTCGTGAGAACCTCGCTGCGATCGACTTCCTGCGGTACGTCAATCGGCATCTGTACGAGCGCGTCCCGGGCGTCGTGATGATCGCCGAGGAGTCGACATCGTTCGCAGGTGTCACCAAACCGGTGCACGAAGGCGGGCTCGGGTTCGGCTTCAAGTGGAACATGGGCTGGATGAACGATTCCCTGAGCTACCTGGCGCATGAACCGATCCATCGGCAGTACCACCACAACATGATGACGTTCGCGATGGTCTACCAGTACAGCGAGAACTTCATTCTGCCGATCAGCCACGACGAAGTCGTCCACGGCAAGGGATCGATGATCAACAAGGTCCCGCAGGACGACTGGCGCAAGTTCGCCACCATGCGCGCCTTCTACTCGTACATGTGGAGCTTCCCCGGCAAGATGCTGCAGTTCGCCGGGTGCGAGTTCGGACAGCGTCGTGAGTTCAGCGAGGAAGAGAGCCTGGAGTGGTGGGTGACGGATCTGTGGGGCCACCGCGGACTGCAGTTGCTCATGAAGAAGCTCAATGAGCTGTACCAGGAGCATCCTGCCCTGTGGGAACTCGATTGCGAGCCGGCTGGCTTCGACTGGATCAATGCCGACGACGCCGGTTCCAACACCTTCGCGTTCCTGCGGCGTGACTCCGAAGGGCAGGTGCTTGCTTGCATCTCGAACTTCTCGTCCGAGCCCTGGACCGCGTACCGCATCGGCCTGCCGCACGCGGGCGTTTGGACCGAGATTCTCAACACCGATTCCTTCGAGTTCGACGGCTCGGGCACGCACGGAAACCTCGGCCAGGTGATCGCAGTGGACGAGCCCTATCTGGGCAAGCCCGCCAGCGCCACGGTGGTCGCTCCCCCGCTCGCGTCCGTGTGGTTCCGCTACGACGGGCCAGAGGCTCAGGCCAGCGAAGAGGCCGCGGTTGAGGAAGAAGGAACCGAGTCGTCCGAAGAGGTGGCGCGTGCACCCATTCCGCCGATCGTGATCCCCGCTGCCGAACCAGCCGGGGTGTTGGTGACGAAGTAGAGCCGAACAGGCGAAGCGGGGGGTGGGAAAACCCACCCCCCGCTTCGCCTGTTCGGACGCTGTGCGGCGCGACGGCTCAGTACAGCGCCGTGGCCAGATCGCGCCGCGCCTTCAACACCGACGGGTCGGACGCCCCGACGGTTTCGAACAACTCGAGGAGCCTCACTCGCACCCGATCGCGCTCGGGGCCGTCGGCCTGCCGGATCACGGCGATCAACCGATCGAAGGCGGCCGGGAAGCGTCCCGAGATCATTTCGAGGTCGGCCGCGTTCAGCTGATTCTCGACTTCGTTGGGCTCACTCTGGATCTGCGTAACCACCGCCTTGGGGTCGAGTCGCTGGACGCGTCCGAGGAGCCCCGCTTGGGCTTTGCCCGCGCTCGCGACGGGGTCGTTGGGCGTCGTTTGCAGGATCTTGTCGAACTCCGCAACTGCCAGCGCAAAGTCACCCTTCTCCAAGGCCGCGTCGGCGGCATCGAAGCGCGGATCGTGCGGCGGTTCACCGTTTTCGTCCACGGCAGGGGCGACGGCGTCCGCCTTTCCCACGACGCCGCTGGCGGCAGCGACCTGCAGCAGTTTGTCGATCATCACGGCTGCATCCTGCTTGGTCTTGGTTCCCTGGAAGAGGGGTGCGACCTGACCTCCGACCACTCCGACCACGGTGGGGACAGCCTGGACACCGAAGGCGCTCACGATCTGGGGCTGCGCGTCGACGTCAACTCGCGCCAGCAGGTATTTGCCGCCCGCTTCTGTTGCCAACTCCCGCAGCGCACCCGAGAGCGCTTCGGCCTCGGGGGCACGCGCCGAATGGAACTCGATGACCACGGGGTGACGCACCGACTTCTGGACGGTCGCGTCGAAGTTCGTTTCCGTGAGTTCCACGACGAACGACCCGCCCGGGACGACGGGCTTGGGCGCCAGTGTGGATAGGTCGACAATGCCGGATGTGCGATAGGCCATGGGTCTATTCTGGCCTACCGGCCGCCACGGGCGTCTCTCCGCTCACTGCATGCCCCGCAGGGCCCCCGAGACTGGGCAACGGGTTACGCGTTATCCCGCGAGCGGGCATGATGAACCCATGGCTCATGAACGCGCAGGGCAGGTAGCACTGCCCGAAGATCTCATCAATGTCGACGAAGTCCTCGGTGCCTACTACGACTTGACTCCCGACCCCGACAACCCCGATCAGCAGGTGGTGTTCGGCACATCCGGACACCGGGGTTCCAGCCTCGACGCCGCGTTCAATGACGCGCACATCGCGGCCACGACCCAGGCGATAGTCGAGTACCGGGCATCCCAGGGCATCACCGGACCGCTGTTCATCGGCAAGGACACGCACGCCCTGTCCCTGCCTGCGTGGAAGACGGCGATCGAAGTGCTGGTGGCCAACGGCGTAGCCGTGCGTGCCGAACGCGAGGAGCAGTTCACTCCTACCCCGGCGGTGTCGCGGGCGATCATCGTCTATAACCGGCAGGCGTCCGATCACGAGGCCGACGGCATCGTCGTCACCCCTTCGCACAATCCGCCGCGCGACGGCGGGTTCAAGTACAACCCGCCGCACGGCGGTCCGGCGGACACGGACGCGACGAAGGTGATCGCCGCGCGCGCCAACGATCTGCTGCGCGATCCGAGTGGAATCAAGCGGACGCAGTATGCGAGCGCCGCTTCCGAGGTGACCCGCATCGACTACCTGGGCGCCTACTGCGAGGACCTCCGCAACGCGCTCGACATTCAGGCCATCGCCGACGCCGGCGTCCACATCGGTGCCGACCCCCTCGGCGGCGCGGCCGTCGAGTACTGGGGCTACATCGCCGAGAACCTGGGCATCGACCTGACCGTGATCAACCCGAAGGTCGACCCGGCATGGCCGTTCATGACCCTCGACTGGGACGGCAAGATCCGCATGGACTGCTCGTCGCCCTACGCGATGGCGAGCCTGATCGCCAACAAGTCCGCCTACGACATCGCCACCGGTAATGACGCCGACTCCGACAGGCATGGCATCGTCACCCCCGACTTCGGTCTCCTGAACCCGAACGCGTACCTCGCGGTAGCGATCCAATACCTGTACAGCCACCGCGACGGCTGGCCCCAGGACGCCGGCATCGGCAAGACGCTCGTGTCCAGTTCGCTCATCGACAAGGTCGCCGCCGATCTCGGCCGCCGTCTCGTCGAGGTGCCGGTGGGCTTCAAATGGTTCGTCCCCGGCCTGATGAGCGGCGATCTCGGATTCGGCGGTGAGGAGTCCGCCGGTGCCTCGTTCCTCGCGCTGGACGGCTCGACCTGGACGACCGACAAGGACGGCATCCTGCTCGCCCTGCTCGCCTCGGAGATCAAGGCCGTCACCGGCAAATCGCCGTCGGAACTGTATGCCGAACTCGAGGCCAAGCACGGGGCGTCCACCTACGCCCGTGTGGACGCCCCGGCGAACCGCGAGCAGAAGGCCAAGCTGGCACGGCTATCGCCCAGCGACGTCACGGCGACCGAACTGGCCGGTGAGAAGATCGTCGCCACCCTCACCAACGCTCCGGGCAACAACGCACCGATCGGCGGCCTGAAGGTCGTCACCGAGTCTGCCTGGTTCGCTGCGCGCCCGTCCGGCACCGAGAACGTCTACAAGATCTACGCCGAGTCCCTCAAGGGCCCCGATCACCTGAAGCAGGTGCAGGAGCAGGCCCGCGAGGTCGTGAACGCCGTCCTCGGCTGAGCAACCAGCCGTTCAGTCGCTCACGAGGAGCCCTCGTCCGTGGGACGGGGGCTCCTATCGTCAGGGCCGGGAGCGGTGATCACACGCGTTCGAACACAACAGCCTCGCCCGGAGGCATCTCGCGGTAGTCCGGCAGAGTGCGCAATGGCTTCTCCGACCCGGCAGGGTTGTAAACCGCGAGAATGCGCAACTGGCGCCACCCGGTGTTGAAAGTGGAATGCATGACGCCTCTGGGGATGTACACGGTGTCGCCGGAGACGACTCGGAACTCCGGCTCGTCTCCGACGGTCTGGGCTCCTTCGCCCTCGATGATGTAAAGCACTTCGTCCGAATCGGGATGGTTGTGCCGGTCGTGCCCCTTAGTCGGGTTGATGACGACTTCACCCACCGTGATGGAAGCCCCGGCGTCACCGGTGACGCCCCACTTGATCGTGCCCCACTCGAACGAATCGGTCACAAGTTCACTCTGAGTCGTATGCATGCATCCTGCCTAGTGTGAGTTGGCCGGAAAGTAAAGGGTGCGGGCGGCCGGCTACTTCACTTGCCGGATCTCCTCGGACGGTACGCCGCCGACCAAGGTGCTGAGCGTGGTGGTGCGTTGCTTTCTCCGGACCTCTTGCTAATCCGGGACCACCGCGTGCTAATCCGGGACCACCGCGACCTTCATTCCCTGACCCGAACTGTAGAAGTCGATTCCCTCCAGAGCTCGCGAGAGTGGATAGGTGTCACTCACGATGACGCCGCTCGGAATGAGTCCCCGCTCGACCAAAGCCAGCGCGCGGTCAACGTGAGCGCGCCGCGAATCCGAGGCGCCTGTGACCCGGATCTCGCGGTAATGGATCAGGTTCGGATCGATCGGGATCGTCGCTCCCTTCGGGAATCCGGCGAAAGCGTTGACCCGCCCACCGATGCGAACGAGGTCGAGGGCGTCGGGGAACAGCTGCGGAACGCCGATGGCGACAACGACGAGATCCGCACCGAGCCCACCAGTCAGATCCATGACCACCTGCCGGAGGTTCTCACGGGTGGGATCGATCGCCATGTCGGCGCCGACCGAGGCCGCGGTCGCCCGTCGGCTCTCGGACGGGTCGGAGACGATGACGCATGCGGCCCCGGCGAGCTTGATCACCGTGAGATGCAGCAGCCCGACTGGCCCGGCGCCGAGAACGAGCACGGTGTCCCCCGGGTCGACGCCGTAATTGTCGAAGCCGTTCAGCACGCAGCTGAGGGGCTCCACCAGAGACAACCCGACGACGTCGGTGCCGGGTGCCGCCACCGCCAGATTGCCTCGCTCGACCGCCCGCCGGGGCATCAGGACGTACTCCGCCAGTCCACCGTCCAGCGTGACTCCGAAGCCCCTTGTCTTCAGGCAGAACTGATCGAGGCCGCGGCGGCACATCCGGCACGCTCCACACTGCACTCCGGGCTGGAGTGCCCCGAGATCCCCCACTTGATACGCCTCGACCCCGGCTCCGACGGCGACCACCTCGCCGGCAATCTCGTGCCCGAGCACGGTGCCTGGTTTTGCGCCAGTCTTCACACCGGTGATGAACCGGACGTCAGTGCCACACACGGCGTTCGCGCCGACCTTGAGCAGCACCTCCCCCGGGCCCGCCACAGGCGTGGGGACGTCCTTCAGTTCGACATCTCCGGGACCGTTGAACACCAGCGCCTTCATTGACACTCCCTTCGAAGACCGTCGGCCAGGGACCCGGCTGTGCCAGGCCATGGCGACGTGTCCCTCACCGTCATTCAGTCAAGCAGCCCACCCGACTACGGCCTTACGTCCGGATGGGACCTACCACTTCGACGCGACCCGGGAGGGTGCACAACGCGTCGGCAGTTCGCGGGCAGCGAGTCAGTCGGGGACGACGGCCACCTTGATACCCTCGCCGGACGTCGAGAACTCGATCGCCTCGAGCGCCTGGCTGAGCGGGTAGCGGTGGCTGACGATCACGTCGGCGGGGATCTTGCCCTGCTCGATGAGCCGGAGCGCGTGGTCGGTGTGCGAACGAGCGGAGTTGGAGGTGCCGGTGACCGTGATCTCGCCGTAGTGAATCAGGTTCGGTTCCACCTCGACAGTCGCACCCGACGGGAATCCCGCGAAGGCGTTCACGCGGCCGCCCTTGCGGGCAAGCCGCAACGCATCTGCGAACAACTGGGGCCTGCCGATAGCCACGACGACCACGTCCGCACCGCGGCCCTCGGTGGCGTCCTTGACGATCTTCATCAGGTCTTCGCTCGTCGGGTCGACGGTGATGTCCGCCCCGAGGTCCTTGGCCGTCTTTCGCCGGCTCTCCGACGGATCCGACACGATGATCTGGGACGCACCGTTCAGCCGGATCACTGTCTGGTGCAGCAGCCCGATCGGGCCGGCGCCGAGAATGAGCGCGGTGTCGCCGAGGAAAACCTTGTAGTTGTCGAGACCGTTGAGCACGCAACCGAGCGGTTCCACCAGCGACAGCGCGGTGAGTTCGGTGCCCGGCTTGGCGACGAACAGGTTGTGCCGCGACACGGCGTCCTTCGGCACCAGAATGTACTCGGCGAGTCCGCCGTTCACGCCGTAACCGAAGATCGAGCTGTTCTCGCAGAAGTGCTCCAGCCCGTGCATGCAGTTGTGGCAGGTGCCGCAGGTGACGACTGGGGTGACGACGCCGAGGTCGCCCACCTTGTATTCGCTGACACCTTCCCCAACCTGGACGACAGTGCCGGCGATCTCATGTCCCAGCACCGTGCCGGGCACGACGCCAGCCGACTTCTCGCCGCGCATGATGCGGACGTCGGTGCCACATACGGTGTTGGAGCCGAGCTTGAGCAGAACCTCGCCCGGGCCCGCCTCGGGTGTCGGGATGTCGGTGAGTTCCACATTGCCGGGCCCCCGGAAAACCGCTGCCTTCATCGTGCTACCTCCATGCGAGTCGTTATGAGCCGTTCCTGTCCCAGCTTCGTTGCTCGATCGCGCTCAGCACGACCTCATCGGCGCCGGTTGCTTGATTCTCCCACGCGGGACGCCACGCGCCAGCGTTCGCGTCGTTTCGCGCACTTGTGCGCGAAGAATCGGCTCAGAATCCGTCCTCCTCATCGGGATCGACCTCCATTCGCGCCCGGATACCGGACCGCTGGATCACGCGCTGGATCGTGAGATCACGCACCTCTGGGTCTCCCACGAATTTGATTTCCCGCAATCCCTGATCCTGCGCTGCGGATTCGAACACGAAGTGCCCATAGCCGAGCAGTCGGCCGATGAGCGGCTGGTTCACCGAGATATCGAGGATGCGGGCAATCGGCATCGTCGCAAGGTGCTGATCGAAGATGCCGTTGACCCGGAACACGCGCATGTTGGTGATCACGAACCTGTCCATGTGCTCGCGCTGAATGCGGAGCATGCCGTAGGCCCACAACCCGAGCCCCAAGACTAGCGGCACCCAGAACAGTTGCCCTGCCAGAGGCATCAGCGCGAATACACCCAAGGCCAGGATGATGACCAGCACCGGGACGATGAACACCACCCAGTGCTTGCGCACCTCGTCGATGATCACCTCGCCCTCACCTACGAGGAGTCGGCGCCCGACATCGGGGTGAAGGAACTGATAGAGAAGCCCGGACATCTCCTCAGGACGCGAGTTGCGTGAAGAAGGTCGCGATCGCGGTGAAGGCGCCGAAGAACGTCTTGACGGCGTTGGCCGCGGCCTCGGGCTGGGTGAACAGGTAGAACAGCGCGAAGCCCACGACGAGCACGAGCACGATCGTCTTGATCCACTTCTGCATGGGGCCTCCAGTGCACAGGTACGTGAACCATTCTGCCTGACGTGCGCCGTCTGTTCCCCGCGGCGCGCCGTCGCGCTACCTCGCGAACCGGGCCGCTAGATCGGCGGCGCCGATGATGCCGGCATCGTTGAGCAGAGCCGCGGGTACCGTCGGGGTTCGCAGCCTCAACGCCGGCAGGAATTGTTCTGCGCGCTTCGACGCACCACCGCCGATGACGATCAGATCCGGCCAGAACAGGTTCTCGACGACCTCGAAGTAGCGCTGGAGTCTGGGCACCCACTCATCCCAGGTCTTGCCCTCTCGCTCGCGCGCGCCCGCCGACGCCCGGGACTCCGCGTCATGGCCGTCGATCTCAAGGTGCCCCAACTCGGTGTTGGGCACCAGCAACCCGTCGGCGATGAGCGCAGAACCGATGCCGGTACCGAGCGTGAGCACCAGCGCCACCCCAGCCACGCCCTGCAGCGCGCCGTGAGCGACCTCGGCATACCCGGCGGCGTCGGCGTCGTTGACGACGTGGACCTTGCGGCCCAGCCGTTCCCGCAGCACTGCCTCGACGTCGCTGCCTATCCAGGAAGCGTCGATGTTGGCGGCCGTCCGGACCACACCGTGCGTGACCACCCCGGGAATCGTCACTCCGACCGGCGCGGACGGGGACACCCCGAAGTGGTCCACGATCTCCGCGATCACCTCGACTACGTCCGCGGGCTTGGCACCTTCGGGGGTATCGATCCGCAGCCGCTCGGCGGCAAGTCGCCCGTTTTCCAGGTCGACGGGAGCGCCCTTGATGCCGCTTCCTCCGACGTCGATCCCAAACGCCTGTGTCATGGTTCCTCCTGCCAACGTGCACAAACTAGCCACCACCCGGCATCGGGAACGGCTCGCCCACCGTGCGGACGAACGCGCCGTCTTCACGCCCACCGTCCCGCCCCGATCACGCTGCTGATCGGCTTTGTCGGACGGCGCTTCGAGCGCCGTTGCACCCGTCCGGCCTGCCGGGTACAAGGTCGTGTCGCGCGGTGGGCAACCCCGGCAGCAGCCGGCGCCGTCGCGGGCGTTAGGGCGAAGATGCGGACTGTGTAACGGCAGCAACCGGTACCTAACGCCCGCGTCAGTACCCAACGCCCGCGTCAGCACCTAACGCCCGCGTCAGCACCCAACGCCCGCGACAGCACCCAACGCCCGCGACAGCACCCAACGCCCGCGACGGCGGCGACGCGGCGCCGACACAAAGTGCCCGGCCAGGCGCCTACTCCGACGTGATCGCACGAGCAGCGCGGTCGGCAACCACCACTGCGGTGATCAGGGTGCCGACCGTCGCACCATACGCAACCACCGCTACCAGCAGCACCCATTCGATCCTCGCGTCGCCCGTGCCCCAGATCCAGGCTCCAACTGACAGGATCGCCAAGGCACCCGCGAGCGAAACGACAGTTGCCATTGCCAGATGACGGGCCGCGGCAGCATGGCCGGCCTGCCACGCTGCGTCAGAGGCTCTTGTTGCGGCCGTGCGCAACCCGAAAGCACCGTTACGGTCCAACTCCTGCCGACGAGTGGCGCGACGAAGCAGCGCCGTCAATCCGCCGATCAACACAAGCCCCGTCGCCAGCATCGCGCCGCTGATCAGTGCCATCCCTCATTGTATGAGGCCTCCCGGGCCGGACCCCGCCGCGCTCGCCGCGACGCGTTGACAGCCGGCGCCGTCGCGGGCGTTAGGGCAACGATGCGGACTGTGTAACGGCAGCAACCGGTACCTAACGCCCGTGTCAGCACCCAAAGCCCGCGTCAGCACCCAAAGCCCGCGACGCCGACCGGTGCAGGTCGCAGTTCGCCCCGCTCGCGACAGTCTCAACCGCTTCGCGCTTACTCACGGCAGGCATTGACACGACCGCCACTGGTGGAACAGTTGCCGGAAGCCGACCGGCAATGTCGCGGATATGACAGGCTTGAGCCATGGAAAACGACGATCTGTTCATCTGCATCGACCATGTCGGGTTGGCAGTGCCGAACCTCGACGAAGCCATCGAGTTCCACACTAAGGTGATGGGCTGGCGCGTGCTGCACCGCGAGAAGAACGAGGAACAGGGCGTCGAGGAAGCCATGATCGGCACCGGCGATCAACTCCCCGAGAACGCCCAGATCCAGCTGCTCGCCCCCCTCAACGAGAACTCCACGATTGCCAAGTTCATCGGCCGAAGCGGCCCAGGCATGCAGCAACTCGCCTACCGCGTCCGTGACCTGGACGACGTGAGCGCCAAGCTGCGCGAACGCGGCGTCAGGCTCCTTTACCCCGAGGCGAAGCGCGGCACCCACAACTCGCGCATCAACTTCTGCCATCCGAAGGACACCGGCGGTGTCCTGTTGGAACTGGTGGAGCCCGCGGAGCACTGATTTGCGACCCTACGACGGCCGGCGGACGAGACGTTCGTCGGCCGTCGCGTACGAGATCGCAACCCGCTGGCCGGAAACGGGTCAGTATTGTGCGAACCGGTAGGTTCGAATGTGGCGAGAGGACGACAAATGACTGACACCGGTGCCGAGGAAACGGGCCTCAACCTGTTCCGCGACAAGGCGAGCGCCGCTGGCAGCTTTCCGCACGCGGTCTGGGGCTACGACAGGCAGACGGTAGACACCTACGTCCAGGAACTCGAACAACAGCTCAGCGCCGCCAAGCAGTTGATCCGGCACATGCAACGCCAGGTCGCAGAGGCCAACCGCATGGCGGAAGCGTCCGACTTCACCAAGCTCGGCGGTCACACCATGCAGGTGCTTCAGGCCGCCGAGGCGCAAAGCAGGGAGTTGCTCGATCAGGCCGGCCAGGAAGCAGAGCGCATCAAGACCGAAGGACGCCGGTTGGCCGCCGATGCGCGCGCCGCCGGCCAGCAGGAGGCCGACGACATCCGGCTGAACGCCCAGACGACGTTCAAGCAGATGCGTGCCGAAACCGAACTGCAGGCGGCTCGCGAGCTTGATCGAGCGCGCGAGCAGGCCGACCGGATTCTCACGACCGCGAAGAACCAGGTCGAGCATCAAATCGCCGAGGCGGGCCGGTCAGCCGCGGCACTAAAGGAGGCGGCCGAACTCGATGCCGAACGTGTCCGCCAAGCCGCGGCCAGGGAGGCCGCAGAGACTCGCCTGGCCAGTGCGTCCCAGCGCGAGGAGTTGCTCACCGAGATGACTGCCGAGCACGGGGCGGCGGCGCAGCGGATCGCGTCGATCCTCGAAGAATCCCGGATCGAGACCGAGGCGGCAACCAAGCGGCTCGCCGACGAGATCACCGAGGTCGCGGCGATGAGGCGCAAGGCCGTGGCCGAGGGCGAGGAGATCAAGGTCACAGCCGTGCGCGAGGCCGAGGTCCAAATCGCGGCCGCCCACGCACAAGCCGCGCTGCTCCGGGACCGTGCAGAGGAGCAGTTCGGTTGGCGCAAGGAGCAACTCGAGCGCGAAACCAACCGCCTGACCCACCGCAAGCAAGCGATCATGGCGCAGTTGGCAAGTCTGTCGGCGTTGGCCGAGCAGAGCCTGATCGACTTCCCCGATCTTCGTGAAAAAGAGGAACCTGCCCTTCCCGACCAGGCCGATTCGACGGCCGAGGAGCCGACCACGGCTGTCCCGAGACTCGGTCGCCCCGTGTCCCCCATTGCGGACGCCGCTGGCGAGGCACCTTCCGAACCAGAGCCCGCCATCGACGAGACCTTGGTTGACGTGTCCAACACATCCGCTGCCGGTCGAGCCGAGGCTGACCGCTCCCCCGAATGACCAGACCCAACCTGATCAAACGCCTATTCCTGAGTCGGCCCGAACCGGCGACGGAGGAGGACAGCGGCGCGCCCGTCCAGGTCGCAGCACCGCCCCCCGAGGCGGCTCATCTGCCAAACCAACGTTCGATGTTCGCGACGGGCTTTCTGTTGTGCGCCGGCGCGCTGTTCGCGATCGCGCTCGGATTCGCAGTCGTCCAACTGCAGCAGTTGGTGGTCACGATCGTGGTGTCGCTGTTCATCGCGCTCGGTCTCAATCCCGCTGTCTCGTGGTTGGTGAAGCACCGTCTGCGCCGTGGGATCGCCGTGTTCGTGGTCGTGCTGATCGCTCTGGTGGTGTTCGGTCTCGGCACCTGGGCCATAGCTCCCGTGGCGGCCGAACAGGTCAACGCGCTGGTCGTGAGCGCACCCGGTTATCTGGAGGAACTGCGGTCGAATCAGCAGTACCGCGAGTTGGACGAGCGCTACAACATCACCGGACAGATCACTGCGTTTCTGACTTCCGCCGGCCAGCTGAGCAGCGTGTTCGGCGGATTGCTGGGAGCGGGCCAGCTTCTCGCCAGCATCTTCGGATCGCTCATCATCACAATGGTGCTGACGATCTACTTCCTCGCCACCCTGCCAGCGGTGAAGCAGGCGATCTACAACCTGGCACCGGCGTCCCGCAGGGCGCGCGTGGAGTACCTGGCGAACGAGATGTTCCGCCGCATCGGTGGTTACCTGAGCGGGGTTTTCCTCGTGGTGCTGGCCGTCAGCACCGTCTCGTTCCTGTACATGTCGATCATCGGTCTCGGCAAGTACGCGCTGGCGCTCACCGTGGTGGTCGCAGTTTTCGCCCTCATTCCCCTGATCGGGAACACCATCTCGATGATCCTGATCGCGTTGGTGGCGTTCGTGGAGTCACCCACGCTGGGCGTCGTCACGATCATTTTCTTCCTCATCTACCAGCAGTTCGACGCCTACGTCCTGCAACCACGCATCTTCGCGCGCTCGCTCAATGTGCCGAGCGCCCTTGTGATCATCGCCGTCCTGGCCGGCGCGACGCTGCTGGGCGTGGTCGGGGCGCTGCTGGCGGTGCCGACGACCGCCGCGCTGCTCCTGTTGTATCGAGAGGTGCTGATCCCCGCCCTCAACCGGCGGTAGCTTCACTGTCAGAACAGCCGTTCCGACGCGTCGTCCAATCCACGCAGGCCGTCGTAGTCGACGGTGACGCACCCGATGCCGCGAGTGTCCGCAAGCACGCGCGCCTGGGGCTTGATGAGTTGGGCCGCGAACACACCGGAGACAGGACGCAAGTGCGGGTCTGCGTTCATGAGATCCAGGTAGCGGGTGAGTTGCTCGACGCCGTCGATCTCCCCCCGTCGCTTGACCTCGACCGCCACCAATCCCCCGGCGCTGTCCCGGAACAGCAGATCAACAGGCCCGATCGGCGTGTAGTACTCACGCTGGACGAGTTTCCACCCTTGACCGAAAACCTCGGGATGCTCCGCCAGCAGCACCTGCAGATGCGCCTCCACGCCGTCCTTCCGGAGACCGGGGTCGACGCCTAGCTCATGTTCCGAGTCGTGGAACACCTCACCGATCGCTATCTGAAGGGTGTCGCCCGCTGTGTTCTTGACCTCCCATACAGCCGTCAACTCGGCGTCGATGTCGCTGCTCGTCGCCGGCAGATCGGTGGGCGCGGCCATGGACGTGATCGTGCACGGCGGCGTCATCCAATTGAGTGGCTTGTAGGCACCGCCGTCGGCATGGACCGATACCGACCCGTCGGCTTTGACCATAATCAGCCGGGTGGCCATTGGGAGATGGGCGGTCAGCCGTCCCGCGTAGTCGACTTGGCACCGCGCGATCAACAAGCGCACCGCCACACTGTAGCCGACCTCGGCCGAGCTACTGGGTGCGGTCGATCGTCAGTCATCCTCGATCGGCGACTCGGCGAGGCGTGAGCGGTCGCGGCCCGGTAAGATTGTCTGATGGCCCGCCGGCGTCCGAGCAAACATCTGCGGCCCGCACGACCGTTGCTGGCAGGGCACGCCAAGTCCGAGTCCAAGCGCGACGGAATGTGGGTCGTACGGTCCGTGCCGGCGCCGCAGGCGATCAAGGTCTACAGGTGTCCGGGCTGCAACCAAGAGATCGCCTCAGGAACGCCGCACGTCGTGGCTTGGCCACATCTGCCCACGGTGAGTTCCTCCTCTCCGGTCGAAGAGCGCCGACACTGGCACACTGCCTGCTGGGAGCGACGCCCGTGACGCGTGCGCTCGCTCAGCGGCTCGTCGGCCCACCACCGCCCGAGATCGTCTTCTGCCATGGTTTCCTCGGGCGCGGCAACAACCTCAGCGGCATCGCCCAAGGGCTGAAGCCGCGTTCCAGCCTGCTTCTCGACCTTCCCAACCACGGCCGCAGCTACTGGACCACGAAACTCGACTACCTTGACATGGCCGACGCTGTCGCGGCCGAAATCAGACGCGCGAATCCCGACGGAGTCGCAGTCGTCGGCCACTCCATGGGAGGCAAGGTCGCGATGCTCTTGGCGCTGGGACATCGCGACCTGGTATCGGCTCTGTGTGTCATCGATATCTCCCCCCAGGGACGTGGAGTCAGCGCCCAGTTCCGGCCTCTCCTGGCGGCGCTGCGGGCCCTCGACCTGGATTCGCTGACCTCGCGCACGGAAGCCGACGAGATCCTGCGGCCAAGCATCCCCGATGCCGCAACACGCGCTTTCCTGCTGCAGAACCTGGCCCGCGACGGGGACAAGTGGCGGTGGCAGGCCAACATCCCTTTGCTCGGAGACGATCTGGACGCGGTCGGCGACTGGCCCGACCTGGGCTTGCCGCCCTACCCGGGGCCGGTGCTGTGGATCCGTGGCGGGCGGTCGCGGTACGTCCTCCTGGAGGATCTCGATCTGATGCGGGAGTACTTTCCGCTCGTAGAACTGGTCACAGTGCCCGACGCCGGGCATTGGGTCCACGGCGACAAACCGGACGTTGTCGTTGCGGCGATCGAGCGCTTGCTGTCTCAGTGAGATCGCGTTCGTGGCATGGCAAATGGGCCGGCTCAACCGGCCGTGACGGACTTGATCTCGGCTGGATTGTTGGGTTTGCCCGAACCGTCCGGGTTGGAGCCGTCCTGCCCCTCGACGGCGATCTTCTCCAGCACCTGGCGTCCCGGTTCGCCGAACTTGCCCAGAACGACGTAGCTGGGCGGCAACTTCATGTCCCGGTAGACGAGGAAGAACTGCGACCCGTTGGTATCGGGGCCGCTGTTGGCCATCGCGACGGTGCCCGCCTCGTACGTCTCGGTGCCGCTCAACTCGTCGGGGAACACGTAACCCGGACCACCCCTACCCGTGCCCGACGGGTCGCCGCACTGCAACAGGAACCCGCCCGAATCCACCAGACGGTGACACTTGGTGCGGGTGTAAAATCCCTGCTCAGCCAGGGATTCGAACGAGTTGATCGCACAAGGGGCCGCCGCCCGGTTCATCGCGATCTCGATCGTGCCCTCTGCGAACTCCAGCGCGAACTGCGCCTCACCCGTGTCCGCAACGTGCGCTGACTGCGGCGGATCGACCTGGCGCGCCGCCGCTCCGACTACCGTGTAAGCGCACTCCACGCCCCCGGTGGGTTCCGGTTCGTCAGAGTTGGGACGGGCGCAACCGGTGGCAAGCAGACCAACGGCTGCCAAGACGATCAGAGCGCGAACCGGGGTGTACACGCACTTAGCCTGGCACACCGCGGAAGCGCCGTGGCACCACGGTAGGGTGAGTCGTATGGTCACGCTATCTCGCATCTACACCCGAACCGGCGACGCAGGCGAAACCCGCCTCTCCGACATGTCCTTGGTTCACAAGACGGATTCGCGGGTCGAGGCCTACGGGCATGTGGACGAAGCCAACTCCGTGATCGGGCTCGCGCTGGCCACCGGGGAGATTCCCCCACCGGTCACGGCAGCACTCCGCGACATCCAGAACGAACTCTTCGATGTCGGAGCCGACTTGTCGAACCCGCTCGCGGCAGAGGCGGAGTTCGAACCCCTGCGCATCATCCAATCGTCGGTGGACAGGCTTGAGAAGTGGTGTGACGAGTTCGGTGACCCACTGCCGAACCTCACCTCCTTCATCCTTCCGGGAGGAACTCAGGCGGCCGCCCTCCTGCACGTGGCCCGCACAGTGGTCCGACGCGCAGAACGCGCCGCGTGGCGAATCGTCGAGCAGTACGGAACAGAGGTCGCAACCCCCGACAAGCCGGGCGGCGCGAACCTGGTGGCGATCAGGTACCTGAACCGCCTGTCAGATCTCCTGTTCATCCTGACCAGGGTCCTCAACGGTGGTCACGAGACGTTGTGGGTGCCGGGTAAGGACCGCGCCTCGGTCAATCCCAAGGCCGAGAAGCATCGCGCACGCATCGAGCGCCAGCAGGCCGCAACGGACTCCCAGCTACCTTGAGCCGAACCTCGTCCGTGCACACCGTAGAAAGCCGGTCGCCACTCGACTAGCCACGCGGCAGGTAGTGGACCCCGGGAGGGGCCGACTCCAGCCAACTGATGAGCCCGGTCAGCGACGAAGACGACATCGCTAGCTCCAACCGGTCGTCCCGCTTCGAGGTCACCACGAGGATGCAAGTTCCGGACGGCAGCACCGGCGATTCGGCCGTGTCCGGTTCACGCTGTCCCTGGATCTGCGAGTCCGGTCTGTGAAGACGGACGCGAGGCCGCCGTGACATGCTGAACGCCGGAAACCATTCCAGGTACTCGCCGCTGTACCGCGCCACCCCGGGGGACCAGCCAGCGCCCCGGCCGGTGGAGGGACGGAGTCGAAACCAACAGTCGAACAGGCCTCCCGTGCTGAGGAGCCATTGCCGCCGCAGCCACAGACTGGCGACCAGCACGATCGCAATCGCCGCCACTGAGATCGCGACCGGGACGGCCACCCACCAGTCCATGAGTCGGCGGTGCTACTGAGCCGATTGCGACTGCTGGTAGTGCCGAGCCGCCGCAATCTGCGCCTTTGCGCGCTGATAGTGCTGAATGTTCTCGTAATCGGTCTCGCCGGCGTTCAGACGCCGCTCGGCCTCGGCGAACTCGTGCTCGGCCTCCGACAGGCTGATCTCACGGCCCAGCCGAGCGTACTGGCTGATCAGCGAAACACGACCCTCGGCCACCGACAAAAAGCCCCCGTCCACCATGAACACCTCCGCCCGCCCGTCGGCAGCGACGGCGAAGGCGGCCGACGGAACCAACAAGGCGATGAGCGGCGCGTGGCGCGGAAGAACCCCGAGATCTCCCTCGGTCGTACGCACGATCAACCGCTCGGCCTCCCCCTCCCACACCATCCGGGTGGCCGAGACGACCTCGAGTTGGAAGGTGCCCGCCATGTCAGCCTTCCTTCTGGATCTTGTCCCATTTCTCCATGACCATGTCCATGCCGCCCACGTTGAAGAAGGCCTGCTCGGCGATGTGATCGACCTCGCCGGAGCAGATCATCCGGAACGACTCGATGGTGTCCTCCAGCGGCACCGTCGAACCCGGGATGTTGGTGAACTTCTCTGCCATGTACGTGTTCTGGCTCAAGAACTGCTGGATCCGGCGAGCGCGGTTGACGATGATCTTGTCCTCCTCGGACAACTCGTCCACGCCCAGGATCGCGATGATGTCCTGCAACTCCTTGTTGCGCTGCAAGATCTGCTTGACCTCGATCGCGGTGTTGTAGTGCGTCTCGCCGATGTACTGCGGATCAAGGATCCGGGAGGACGACGTCAACGGGTCGACGGCCGGGTACAAGCCACGGGACGCGATCGACCGGCTGAGTTCGGTGGTGGCGTCAAGGTGAGCGAAGGTCGTGGCCGGAGCGGGGTCGGTGTAGTCGTCGGCGGGCACGTAGATGGCCTGCATCGATGTGATCGAGTGGCCCCGGGTGGAGGTGATCCGTTCCTGCAACTGGCCCATCTCGTCGGCGAGGTTGGGCTGGTAGCCGACGGCTGACGGCATCCGTCCCAGCAGCGTGGAGACCTCGGAGCCCGCCTGCGTGAACCGGAAGATGTTGTCGATGAACAGCAGAACGTCCTGGTTCTGCACGTCGCGGAAGTACTCGGCCATCGTCAGCGCCGAGAGTGCCACCCGCAGTCTGGTGCCGGGTGGCTCATCCATCTGGCCGAACACAAGGGCGGTGTCCTTGAAGACGCCGGCCTCCTCCATCTCGTGAATGAGGTCGTTGCCCTCGCGGGTGCGCTCACCGACGCCTGCGAAGACCGAAGTACCCCCGAAGTTGTGAGCAATCCGGTAGATCATCTCTTGGATGAGAACGGTCTTGCCGACACCGGCGCCGCCGAACAGACCGATCTTGCCGCCCTGCACATACGGGGTCAGCAGGTCGAGCACCTTGATGCCGGTCTGCAGCATCTCGGTCTTGGGCTCAAGAGCGGCGAACTCCGGCGGGTCGCGGTGGATCGGCCACCGCTCGGTGATCTCCAGACCCACCTCATCGTCGTTGAGGCACTCACCGATGACATTCCAGACTCGGCCCTTGGTCACGTCGCCGACGGGGACGGTGATCGGGGACCCCGTGTCGTGGGCTGTCGAGCCGCGGCGCATGCCGTCGGTCGGTTTCAACGACACCGCTCGGACCATGTTGTCGCCCACGTGCAGGTTGACCTCTGCGGTGATCGTCCGGGTCTCGCCCTCGATCTCGATGTCGATCAGGAGCGCGTTGTAGATGTCGGGCATCTGGTCAGCCGGGAACTCGACGTCCACAACCGGGCCGATGATCCGCGACACCCGGCCAACACCCCGGGCTGCAACAGTCTCAGTCATTTCTGTCCTTCACTCGCTCTCACTGCTCGGTGGCTTCCGCGAGGGCACCGGCGCCGCCGACGATCTCGCTGATCTCCTGGGTGATCTCGGCCTGGCGGGCCTGGTTCGCTTCGCGCGTCAATTGCTCGATCAACTGCTCGGCGTTGTCGGTCGCCGACTTCATCGCCTTCTGCTGGCTCGCCAACTGGGATGCCGCGGATTGCAGCAAGTAGAACCAGATGCGGCTGCGCACGTAGAGCGGAAGCAACTCGTCGAGAACCTCTTCTGCGCTCGGCTCGAACGAGTACAGAGGCAGCGCTTCGTGCGCATCGGGTTTGTGGACGCCTTCGACGACCTCGAGTGGGAGCACCCGCCGCACCCGCGGCACCTGGCTCAACATCGACTCCATGCGCGTGTAGACGACGTAGATCTCGGAGAAGCCGCCGTTCTCCTCCCCTTTCAGGAAGTCCGCGATCAGCCTGTCGGCGATCTCTTGCGCCTGCACGTAGCTCGGCTTGTCGGAAATCCCCTCCCACGACGCTTCGATCTCGTAGCCGCGGAAGCCCATCCACTGGATCCCCTTCCGCCCGACGACAAACCTGATCACGTCCTTGCCGTCGGCGCGGAGGCGCTCAGCCAGCCGCCCGGCCATCTTGATGACATTGGCCGAGTAGGCACCGGCCAGGCCTCGGTCGGACGTGAGGAACAGCATCGCCGCCCGCTTGGGCTCAGGATTCGCCTTCAGCAACGGGTGATCCACCTCACCCTGGTGGGTGGCCAGCGCCGACACGGCCCGGTTCAGTTCGCGCGTGTAGGGCAACGCCTCGGACGCAGCATGCTGCGCCTTGACGATCCGCGAGGCGGCGATGAGTTCCATGGCACGCGTGATCTTCTGGGTCGCCATGACCGACTTGCGTCGCTGTCGCAGTTCCCGCAGGCTTGCCGGCATCGGTCAGCCCCGCTTCTGCTTGACGATCTGGTCGTGCTCCACATCCTTGCGCTCGATGGCTTGGTGCTCTTCGTGACCGACAAGCACGCGCCCGTCGGACGTCCGGAAGGACTGCTTCACGACGTCGGCTTCGCGCCTGACGATGGACTCGGTCTCGTCGTCCCACTTGCCCGTGCCCTCGATCGCCTGCAGCACGCTCGTGTTGCGGCGCAGGTGGTCGAGCAGTTCGCGTTCGAACCGCAGAACGTCGTCCACCGGCACGTCATCCATGACGCCGTTGATCCCGGCCCACACGGACACGATCTGCTCCTCGACCGGGTACGGGCTGTACTGGGGTTGCCGCAGCAACTCCACCAGGCGGGCGCCACGTTCCAGTTGGCGCCGCGATGCGGAGTCGAGGTCGGACGCGAACATCGCGAACGCCTCCATGTCGCGGTACTGCGCGAGCGAGATCTTCAGGGTGCCGGACACCTGCTTCATGGCCTTGACCTGCGCGTCGCCGCCGACACGCGACACCGAGATGCCGACGTCGATGGCCGGCCGCTGATTGGCGTTGAACAGGTCGGACTGCAGGAAGATCTGGCCGTCGGTGATGGAGATCACGTTGGTCGGGATGTAGGCCGAAACGTCGTTCGCCTTCGTCTCGATGATGGGCAGGCCCGTCATCGAGCCACCGCCGAGTTCGTCGGAAAGCTTCGCGCAGCGCTCCAGCAGGCGGCTGTGGAGGTAGAACACGTCGCCCGGGTAGGCCTCGCGGCCCGGGGGACGACGCAGCAGCAGCGACATGGCCCGGTAGGCCTCGGCCTGCTTGGTCAGGTCGTCGAAGATGATCAGGACGTGCTTGCCCTCGTACATCCAGTGCTGACCGATCGCCGATCCTGCGTAGGGGGCGATGTACTTGTAACCAGCCGGGTCGGATGCCGGGGAGTGCACGATCGTGGTGTAGTCGAGCGCGCCGGCGTCCTCGAGCGTCTTGCGCAGCGCTGCGATGGTGGAGCCCTTTTGACCCACTGCTACGTAGATGCAGCGCACCTGCCGCGTCGGGTCGCCAGATTCCCACGCGCTGCGCTGATTGATGATGGTGTCGATCGCGATGGCGGTTTTGCCGGTCTTGCGGTCACCGATGATGAGTTGGCGCTGGCCGCGGCCGATCGGAGTCATGGCGTCGATCGCCTTGATTCCGGTCTGCAGGGGCTCCTTCACGCTCTGGCGGTCCATCACGCCGGCGGCCTGCAGTTCCAACGGCCGCCGCTCGGGCACGTTCGTGATATCGCCGAGACCGTCCAGAGGCTGACCCATCGCGTTCACGACACGCCCCAGGTAACCGTCTCCCACGAGCACCGACAGCACCTCTCCGGTGCGTTTGACGGTCGAGCCTTCCTCGATGCCCTGCGAATCGCCCAGGACGACCACACCGATCTCGCGCACGTCCAGGTTGAGGGCGATACCCAGGGTCCCGTTCTCGAACTGGAGCAACTCGTTGGCCATCGCGGACGGGAGACCCTCGACCTTTGCGATCCCGTCGCCCGACGTCGTCACGATGCCGATCTCCTCGCGAGCGGCGGTTTCGGGCGTGAAGTTCCGGACGAACTGATCCAGCGCTTCCCGGATCTCCTCGGGACGGATCTGAAGGTCGGTCATCTTGCTCCTGCTTTCCCCTGTGGCTGCGGGTGTGTGGTCATCTGCTGAATGCGCGCCGGGCGGCCTCGAGGCGACCGGCAACGGTGCCCTCGATGATGTCGGACCCGACCTTCACTTCGACCCCGCCCAGCACTTCGGGGTCAACCGTGACCTGCAAAGTCAGGTCGCGGCCGGTCTGGGCCGTGAGTGCGGCCCGCAGGCGCGCCTGTTGTTCGGCGGTCAGCGGACGCGCCACGCGCACCTCTGCGACGTCGCGGTTCCGCATTTCGGCCGCCTCGGTCAAATACCGTTCAACGGTGAGGTCGAAGTTGCGGCGCCGGGCCCCAACCGCACGCTCCACCAACCGCCGCGTCTCGGCAGCGACCCTGCCGTCGAGCAAGCCCCCGATCAGCGCCATCCGGTCGGCGAGCAGCCTCTGCCTATCGGCGAGCGCAGCCTGCAGTTCCGGTGTCTCCCCCACGAGCGTGAGGACCGCGAACAGTTGAGTCTCGATCTGATCGAGGCGTCCCGCCTGTTGCGCCACGGCCAGAAGGGCACGGACACCCTGTCGCTCGACCGCGGTGGTCAGAGACTCCCCTGCTCCCCACCGCATTCCGCTGGCCGCGATCAGGATCGCTTTGGCTGCCTCGCTCACCCTGTCCCCCAACAACCCCTCGACGAGTTGCGAGCGCGCCTCTTGCGGCAGGGACGGGTCGGTCAGGGCACGTCGAAGTGCGTGTTCCTGCTCGATGACCTCCACCAGCGCGAACAACTCATCAGCAAGCTCCGGCGCTCCCGCGTGCTTGTCGGCGATCGCGTCGAGTTCCCGGAGTCGGGCTGTTTGGGACTGGCTCATGGGTTCCTCGGCTCGCGTTCCAGTTCGGCGATGAAGCGATCAACGCTCCGCCGCGACCTCTCGTCGTCCGAGAGCGACTCGCCCACGATGCGCTCGGCCAACTGTGTCGCGAGTCCACCGATCTCGGTCTTCAACTCGTTCACCGCATGAGAGCGCTCAGCCGCGATCTGCACCGAGGTCGCCTCCCGCAGTCGATTCGCGTCGCTGGAGGCCTGAGCCCTCATCTCGGCGATGATCTGCGTTCCCTGGTTCTTGGCGTCCTCGCGGATCTGAGCGGCTTCTTGGCGGGCCCCGGCGAGTTGAGCCTCGTACCGTGCCAGCGCCTCTTCGGCCTCCCGTTGCTTGGCCTCCGCCTTGTCGATGCCGCCCTGAATGGCGTCACGACGTTTGCGGTACGTCTTCTCGAAGGCCGGCACGACCTTCCACTGCATCACCGCCCAGACCACGAGGAACAGCGCGATCCCGACCAGCAGTTCGGACATGTGCTCGGGCAGCAGTGGCCCGAGATCTAGCTCGAACGGCAACATGGCCGCGGTTTCAGAGAACGAAGGCGAGCGCGATGCCAATGATGGCCAGCGCCTCGACGACCGCGAAGCCAATCCAGGCAGTGCCCATCATCGCTCCCCTTGCCTCGGGCTGGCGGGCGGTGCCGTTGATCACCGACGCGAAGATCCAGGCCACGCCGAGAGCCGGGCCGAGCGTGGCGAGGGCGTAACCGATCATGTTGATCGATCCGTTGATGGTGATCTCCAGGATGGGGAGCATTTGGGTTTCCTTTCGGATCCGGGACTAGTGCTCGTCGGCGATCGCCGAAGACACGTACTGGGCGGTCAAGACGGTGAAGATGTATGCCTGCAGCGTTCCGACGAGAAGCTCCAGGGCGAAGATGGCAAAGCTGAACAGGATCGAGACGCCGCCGGCGATGGTGTAGAGCACGACGCCGGAGGTGAGCAGCAGCCCGCCTCCGACGACGAACACCATGATGACGAGATGTCCGGCGAACAGGTTGGCGAAAAGACGGAGGGCCAGTGTCACTGGCCTGGCGATGAAGTTCGAGATGAACTCGAGCGGGATGATGATCGGCCACAGGACCCACGGGACGCCCTCGGGCAGGGTCATCCGCCGCAAGTACGAGAACAGCCCGTGCTTGGCGATTCCGGCCGCGTTGTAAAGGATGAACGTGCACAGAGCAAGGCCGTACGCGTACCCGATCTTCGAGAAGGTCGGGAACATGAAAAGGAAGAACTCACCGAACAGGTTGTTCACGAGGATGAACGAGAACAGCGCAACCAAGTACGGCAGGAACTTGCGGTAGTCCTTGCCGAGGATGTCGCGCGCGATGGAGTTGCGCAGCAGGTCGTAGAGCATCTCGCCCAGCACCTGCTTCTTGCCGGGAACGACCTGCTGGCGGTGTGACATCCACAGCCAGAAGGCGATCACCAACACCGCGCCGATGACCGCTTGGATCATGTGGTTGTTGAGCCACTCCAGACCCGGCACGTCGAACAGGGGCCGCGACCGGAAACTCTCAGTGCTGGGAGGCCACCCGCTCTCATCCCCTTCAAGGGGCAGCGGCACCTGTAGCGGAACTCGGGAGATCACCTGACCGATCATTCCAGCAATCACGTCGTCCGCCCGTATCTCTTGATGACCAGGTACATGCCGCACAAGGTGCCGAAGATGAGCCCGATGGGCAACCACAACTCGGTCTGGAGCCACTTGTCCGCCAGCCACCCCAGGCCACCGTAAAAGACCAGCCCGGAAATCAGGTAGCTGAGCGCACGAAACCCCTGATCCATGCCACCGTCGTGCTTGCCCATAGCGCTTGGACTCTAGCATCGTGGCGCGTGGTCAAGCCACATCATCCCGATCTGGCGCGGGAGGCTTGTACTCGGTGTCAAAGGCTGGTATTCGCAAGTGCCGATAGGCCCGGAACTCGGCGAGCAGCCAGCCGAACACGACGGCGATCGTGGTCACGACGACTCCCATCGGGTGCAGCCAGGCGAAGCGGTCAGCCTGGTCGAGTGTGACCATCAACGCTAGCCCGAGCAGCGTCACACGCAGCCCGTAGGAAGCAAGGGACGCCGCCATCACCCGCTTGGGAGGGGCGTCGGCCACCCAGATCTGGACGGCCTGGCCGATGGTGAAGAACGCGATTGTGACGGCGGCGGCCAGGGCGGCAGAGACGGCGCCATCGACTCCCCCGGCGAGCGCAAAGCCCCCGACGCAGGCCAAGCCCGCCAGATGCCCACCCAGCAGGCCGCTCATCAGCAGTTTGCGGACCCGCAACGAGTTCTCACTGACCATGCTGCTCCCGCACCCGGGGACGGCGGAAAGTCAGGAATGCCGCGAACGCCAGCACGAGGACCACGACGGCGACAACCTGCCAGATGGGCATCAGGACCGTGGCGATCACCCCGAACGACACCGCGAACGACCACAGCCACATGAGCCCCGCGGCTGCCCGGTGCGAGTGACCGAGCCTGAGCAGTCGGTGATGCAGATGCTGCTTGTCGGGTTTGTACCAGGGTTTGCCCGCGAGAACGCGCCGCGAGTAGGCAAGTACAAGGTCGAGGAACGGCAGCGCCAGCGCCGCGACCGGCAGCAGCAGCGGCAGATACGCCGGCAGCAGGTTTCCCCCCTCGGCTTGCAGCCGCGACGGATCGATCTGCCCCGTCAAGGTGACTGTCGACGTGGCCATGAGAAGGCCCAGCAACATCGCCCCCGAGTCCCCCATGAACATCTTGGCCTGGTGCACGTTGTGCGGCAGGAAGCCCAGGCAGATGCCGAGCGTGGCGACCGAGATCAGGCTGGACGTCGTGGCGCGCACCAAGTCCTGCTCGAAGCTCAGCAGGTACGAGTACGCAAAGAACGCCCCCGCGCCGATGGCGACGACACCGGCGGCGAGCCCGTCGAGGCCGTCCACGAAATTGATGGCGTTGACGCAGATGAACACCATGACGACCGTGACGAAGATGGCCGCACCGGCGTCCAGGGAGATGATCGAATCTGGCAGCGGGATCCAATACACCCGGACGCCGTTCAGAACCACGACACCTGCGGCCAGCACCTGACCAGCGGCTTTGGCGAGAGGGTGGAGGTCGAAGAGGTCGTCGAGGACACCGACGGCACAGATCACGATCGCGGCAAGCAGGACGGCGTTGGTGTCGTGAGCGACCAGTTCGTTGCGCCCGAGCCAAGGCAAGGCCTCCGCCAGGACGAACGCCGCCAGCAGCCCTCCGAGCATGGCGACCCCACCGAAGTAGGGAATGGGGACGGTGTGGACGTCACGATCTCTCACCAACGCCACCGCACCGAATCGCACGGCGATCTTGCGCGCGAGCCCGCTCAACAGATAGGTCGTCACGGCTCCGACCAGCAGCACCAGCAGGTACTCGCGCATGGAAGTACTACCGGCTCTCGGCCTCGTCGGGCCCGGACCCTGGGGCGGACTCCCCCTCGGCCGCGGGCTCAGCGGCCATACCCGAATCGGCAGGCTTTGCGACGGGTGCCGTCGCCTCTGCGACACCCTGCAAGTCGGGCCAGGCGGCGCGCAGATCCTGCAGGGACAGGCGCCCCTGCCTCAGCACGACGGCGTGGCGGTCGCGGGTCACGTCGATGATCGTGGACGGGACCTCGTTGGCACACAACCCGCCGTCGATGTACACCGAGACCCGCGCACCGAGTTGTGACTGAGCGCCGGCCACGGACATGGCTGCGGGCTTGCCGCTGACATTGGCGCTCGACACCGCCAGCGGACCGGTGCGCCGCAGCAGTGACCTCGTGAAGTCGTGGTTGGGAACCCGAACGGCGATTGTCGAACCGCGATCGCCGAGTTCCATTCGCAGCGAATGCTGGGCACGGACGACGAGGGTCAAGGCCCCCGGCCAAAACGCATCCGCGAGTGCCGCGGCTGCCTCGGTGACGTCGGCGGCCAGGGACGCGAGCAGCGCTGGTTCGGCGATCAGAACCGGCGGCGGCATATCCCGGCCGCGTTCCTTGGCGTCCAGGAGTCGCTGCACGGCGGCCGCGTCCAACGCGTTCGCCCCGATGCCGTACACCGTGTCGGTGGGCAGGACGATGCATTCCCCCGCCTGCACAGCCGCCCGTGCGGCGGCGATCGCGGCGGCCGGTTCGGTGCGGCAGTCGAAGGTCTGCCACGTCTGGTCGGCGTTCACGCGAGCACTCTACCGTTGCGTCACCATCGCGCTGATCAGCGGCGGACGGCGGTCACGAATCGCGGCCGGTGCGTCAGGTCGCGGTGGTCGCGCACCTGTGCGAACTGTCCGTGCCGCACGAAGATCGCCGGGGCCGATTCGTACTGCACTTCGGCGTGCTCTGCCGCGACCAGCCCACCCGGACGAAGCAGGCGGGCGGCAACGGAGGCGACCACGCGCATCGCGTCGAGCCCGTCGGCGCCGGAGAACAGCGCCATCGTTGGGTCGTGGTCCCGGACCTCCGCCGGGACGGACTCGAACGCGTCCAACGGGATGTAGGGCGGGTTGGCGATGACGAGATCGACCTTGCCGTCCAACACCGACAGGGCGGACGCCATGTCTGCGTGGACGACCGTGACATTTGATCCCGCCAAGTTCTTTTCCAGGTATCCCAGGGCGTCATCGCTCAGTTCCACGGCGTATTGGTCACATCCGGGCACCTCGGCCGCGAGCGCGAGGCTGATCGCCCCCGACCCGGCGCCGAGTTCGACGACCACGGGGGCATTCAGCTGCCGCAAGCGCTCCACCGCCCAGCCCGTCATCACCTCGGTCTCGGGGCGCGGGATGAACACGCCGGGACCCACATGCACCGACACCGTGCGGAAGTGCGCCACCCCGGTGAGATGCTGCAACGGCACGCCCGCGGCTCTACGGGCCACGAGTTCGGCCAACCGCTCAAGTGCCGCGACTGGGACGTGGGGCGTCACGAGCAGCACCGACGGCGCCACGCCGAGAACGTGTGCCAGCAGGATGCGGGCGTCCACCGCAGGGGACGCCACGTGCCCTGCGAGCGCCGCGGCGGCGTCGCGCACAGCCACCTCTGGGCGCAGGCCGGAGCCGGTCACCGCCTAGCCCTGCGCGTGCGACAGTCGCTCGGCCAGATCCGCGTCCTGCAAAGCCGCGACGACCGCGCTCATGTCGCCGGCGAGCACCTGGTCGAGGTTGTACGCCTTGAAACCGATGCGGTGATCCGCGATGCGGTTTTCGGGGTAGTTGTAGGTGCGAATGCGCTCGGAGCGGTCGACGGTGCGCACCTGCGAGCGGCGGGCCTCGGAGGCAGCGCTGGCTGCGGCGTCCTGCGCCTCCTGGACGAGCCTGGCCCTGAGCATGCGCAGTGCCTGCTCCTTGTTCTGCAGTTGCGATCGCTCGTTCTGGCAGCTTGCGACGATCCCTGTCGGCAGGTGGGTGATCCGCACGGCTGAATCGGTCGTGTTCACTCCCTGGCCGCCCGGACCGGACGATCGGTAGACGTCGATGCGCAGGTCGTCGTCCTTGATCTCGATCTCGGTCTCTTCTGCCTCGGGCATCACCAGGACGCCGGCGGCGGAGGTGTGGATGCGGCCCTGAGATTCGGTGACGGGCACCCGTTGGACGCGGTGCACTCCGCCCTCGAACTTCAGGACGCCGTAGGGCATGTCACCCGGATCCCCCGCCTTCGTGGCCTTCAGCGCGAACGTCACGGACTTGAACCCACCGAGGTCGGTCTCCTGCGCGTCCAGAACCTCGGTCTTCCAGCCCCGCGTCTCGGCGAACCTCGTGTACATGCGGAAAAGATCGGAGGCGAACAGTGCCGACTCCTCTCCTCCCTCCCCCGACTTGATCTCGATGAGCGCGTCGGATGAGTCGTTGGGGTCGCGCGGCGCCAACAGCCGGGTCAGCTTGGCGACGACCGTGTCCAGGGCTGCCTCTAGTTCGAGGACTTCGGCGGCGAAATCCTCGCCCTCGTCGGCGAGTTCCCGGGCCGCCCCAAGGTCGGCCACGATCGCGTCGTACTCATTGAGGGCGCCGATGATCCCGGTGAGTTCGGCGTAACGGCGGCCGTATTTCTTGGCCTTCGCCAGATCGGTGTGAGTGGCGGGGTCCGCGAGAGCCGCTTCCAGACTGGCGTACTCCTCGCGCACCGCTGCGGTGGCTTCAAACACGTTCCCGACCTTCCCGACAGATAGCAAACCGGGCCCCAGGACAGCCCTGGGACCCGGTGCGTTGCAGCTACTTCTTCTTGAGGCTGGCGTAGCGCTTCTCGAAGCGGGCCACGCGACCGCCCGTGTCGAGGATCTTCTGCTTGCCGGTGTAGAAGGGATGGCAGGCCGCGCACACGTCGGCGGCGATGGATCCGCTCTTGGCGGTACTGAAGGTCGAGAACGTGTTGCCGCAGGTGCACGTGACCTGGGTCTCGACGTAGTTGGGGTGGATCCCCTGCTTCATCATCTACTCCTCATCTTGCGGGCCGGGTCGCTGGCCTTGTGACCGCCCCTTGTGAGCGCGCGTGAACCGGCACCGACTGCCCAGTTTGCCATCGGCGGTCCCGGATGCCAAACCGGGTGCGCTACGGGGTCGTCTTCGAGATCACCATCAGAAACTCGAGATTCGACTGCGTCTTGCGCATGCGATTGAGCAGGGTCTCGAGGGCCTGCTGGTTCTCCAGGCCCGCGAGCACGCGCCGCAGTTTCCAGACGACCTGCAGCTCGTCGCGGCCCAGCAGCAGTTCCTCACGCCTAGTGCCGGAAGCGCTGACGTCGATCGCCGGGAAGATGCGCTTGTCGGCGAGTTCGCGCCGCAACCGCAACTCCATGTTGCCGGTTCCCTTGAACTCTTCGAAGATGACTTCGTCCATCTTCGAGCCCGTCTCGATCAGCGCCGTCGCGAGAATGGTGAGCGAGCCGCCGTTCTCGATGTTGCGCGCCGCTCCGAAGAACTTCTTCGGTGGGTACAGCGCGGCCGAATCGACACCGCCGGAGAGGATCCGCCCTGATGCGGGAGCCGCCAGGTTGTAGGCGCGCCCCAGTCGTGTGATGCCGTCCAGCAGGATGACGACGTCCTGCCCGAGTTCGACGAGTCGTTTCGCCCGTTCGATGGCAAGTTCGGCCACCGTCGTGTGGTCGTCGGCGGGGCGGTCGAACGTCGATGCGATCACTTCGCCCGTGACGGTCCGCTGGAAGTCGGTGACTTCCTCGGGCCGCTCATCGACCAGGACAACCATCAAGTGCACCTCGGGGTTGTTCTGCGTGATCGCGTTGGCGATGTTCTGCATGATGATCGTCTTACCGGCCTTCGGCGGCGAGACGATCAGGCCGCGCTGCCCCTTGCCCACCGGCGAGACGAGATCGATGATGCGACCGGTCATGTTGGTGGGGGTGGTCTCCAGCCGCAGCCGCTCCTGCGGGTACAGCGGGGTGAGCTTGTTGAAGTCGGGACGATCCTTCGCCTTCTCGGGCGCGTCGCCGTTGACCGAATCCAGGCGGACGAGCGGGTTGAACTTCTCTCGCCGGTCCCCGTCCTTGGACTGGCGGATGGCGCCGCTCACGACGTCACCCTTGCGCAGCCCGAACTTCTTCACCATGGACAGTGAGACGTACGCGTCCTCCTGGCTGGGCAGGTAGCCCTGGGTCCGGACGAACGCGTAGTTGTCCAGGACGTCGAGGATGCCCTGAGCGGGAACAAGAACGTCGTCGTCGCTGACCACCGGATCGACATCCATCCGGTCCATGGGGCCGCTTGTGCTTCCGCCGCGGTTTCGCCGGTTCTGGCGGTCGCGGTTGCGGCGTCGCCGGCCGCGACGACCTGCCGCGAAGTCGTCGTCATCGTTGCGGGACGTCGGGGGCGCGGTGACGGGTTCGAGCACTGCCTGCGTCTCTGGCCGGCGGCGTCCGTCTCCGCGCAGCGCCTCCAACCGTGCGGCGACATCGTCCGCCGCCGCCGATTCAGCGGTTTGGGCAGCCTGGTCGTCCTGGGAGGACGTGGACTGGGTCTGCGCCCGGCCATCGGAGCGGTCCCGCCGGGGGCGGCGCTCGCCGTTCTCGGGCCGCGTCTCGGGGCGAGCCTCGCTCGTGGACTCGGTGCGGTCGGAAGCCGCGGCGGTTGCCTCCGGCTTCTCTGCGGCGGGGGCGGAGAAGTTGTTCCGGCCCGCGGTCTGCTGCCGGTTCGCGCCCCCCTGCGCGGAAGCGATTGCGTCGATCAGTGCCTGTTTGCGGAGCCCGGCCACACCCTTGAGGCCAAGTTGGGCCGCGACCTGACGCAACTCGGGGAGCACCATCGCCGACAGTCCGGAGCCCTTGCGAGTACGCGAGGTTTCCGCGGGTGTTTCGGTCACTAATGTCCTTTCGGATCACACCCCGGGGAAGTCCGGAGGTGCATCTACCCGACGCTCGACTGCGCCGGGTCGGCCGCTGTGCCCAGCACTCACCGATTTGTGAGCTGTGGGATTCGCGACAGGCCTCACTGAGGCCGCGCTAAAGCATGCGCGACTTCGAGCGTAGCAGCCCGGTGGGCATCTGCGAAACGGACCTGCCGGCGCCGGAATCAGAACAGTCGCGCTGCGGCACCGACGTGGAGTGCGTGGCGGCGGAAGCCCTGGTAGTTGACTTCGGACAGGCGATCGAGATGCCGGTCTGACCCCATGACCAGCACCGACGGGCCTGCACCGGAGATGGTGGCGGCGAAGCCCTCGGACCGGAGTGACTTCATGAGTTTGTAGGAATCGGGCATCAGGTCGGCGCGGTAGTCCTGGTGGAGTTTGTCGGCGGTCGCCTGCCACAACAGCCCCAAGTCGTCCTGCACCGCATGCACGAACAAGGCCGCGCGGGAGGCGTTGTCGATCGCGTCCGCCCGAGGAACACGGTCGGGCAGAACCGAACGCGACCTCGCCGTCGAAACAGGGGTCTCCGGGACGAACGCCATCACGCGAAGGCGCGGGTTGACCCGCAACATCACGTGGCGGTAGTTCTCATCGTTGCCCCAGGTCAGGATCAGGCCGCCGAACATGCACGCGGTCGCATTGTCGGCGTGGCCTTCGGAATCGATGGCCACCGCGGAGAGGCGGCGCCTGTCGGGCTCGAGCCCGCCATGCACCAGTTGCCAGGCCAGCAACAGCCCGCCGACCACGGCGGCCGCCGACGATCCGAGGCCGCGGCTGTGGGGAATGGAGTTGGTCGTGGTGAGCCGAATGCCGGGCACGGTCGCGTTCAAGTCCTCGAGCCCACGCAGGATCGCGGACACGACCAGGTTGTTCCGGTCCGTGGGAACATACCCCTCGCCCTCACCCGTCACGTCGGCCACGAATTCCGATTCGGTGACCTCGACGTGCATCTCGTCCGTCCAGTCGAGCGCCATGCCCAGGCTGTCGAAGCCGGGGCCGAGGTTGGCGGACGTCGCGGGCACACGAACACGAGCCCGGGCGCCGATAGGTACCTGTTGCATTCTGATTCTCCCGGCTACATGCCCTCTACCCGCAGCACTTTCACGTGGCTGCGAGCGTCGGGCAGGTTCTCGAGTTCGGACACTGTGGCGGAGATCGCGGAGGCGGGGGCTTCGTGGGTCATGACCCCCAGTCGTGCCGCATCCGAGTTCGAGCCCGACTGGCGGACGATCTGCAGTGAAACGTTGTTGCGGGCAAACGCGGTTGCGACGCGCGCCAGCACGCCAGGCACGTCGACGACGTCCAGCGACAGGTAGAAGCGGGACTTGATGTCACCGGGCGGCGTGATGCGGCGTTGAGCGTAGTTGGACTCCCCTGGCCCGGGGACTCCGCGCAGCCTGTTGCGGCCGGCGGTCACGAGATCGCCCAGAACCGCGGACGCCGTTGGTGAGCCCCCGGCGCCAGGCCCCATGAACATGAGGCGCCCGGCGGACTGGGACTCGATGAACACGGCGTTGTACGCCCCGCCGATCTTGGCCAGGGGGTGCGAGTTCGGCACGAGAGCCGGGAAAACCCCGAGCGCGATCGAATCGTCAGGTGACAGGGAGCACACCGCGAGCAGTTTGATGGTGCAATCAAGTTCCTTGGCCGCATGCACGTCGTCAGCGGTGATCGATGTGATGCCCTTGCGCGGGACGTCGGAGCCACGGACCCGGCTGTGGAACGCCAATCCCGCAAGCAGTGCCGCCTTCGCAGCCGCGTCATGACCCTCGATGTCGGCGGTCGGATCCGCTTCTGCGTAACCGAGTCGTTGTGCCTCTGCCAGCGCCACTGAGAACTCGCTGCCCTCGGTGTGCATCTTGTCGAGGATGAAGTTCGTGGTGCCGTTGACGATGCCCATGACCGTGGTGATGTCGTCGCCCACGAGGGATTCGCGCAAGGGTCGGATGATCGGGATCGCGCCGGCGACTGCCGCCTCGAAGTACAGGTCTACCCGGGTCTGCGCCGCCGCCTCGAACAGTTCGGCACCGTGATCGGCGAGCAATGCCTTGTTGGCCGTCACCACCGACTTCCCAGCAGCCAGTGCCGCGAGAAGCAGGGTGCGGGCGGGTTCGATGCCGCCGATCAGTTCGATGACGATGTCGGTGGTTGGGGAAGTCGCGAGGGCCTGGAGGTCAGTGGTCAAGAGTTCCTCAGGGATGCCTGGACGCTCGACTCCCTCCCGCTGGACTCCGACGCCAACCAACTTCAGCGGGCGGCCGATACGAGCGGTCAGGTCGTCCGCCTTCTCTTGCAGCAGGCGGGCCACCTGGCTGCCCACCACACCAGCCCCCAACAGGGCAACGCCGAGAGGCGCCTCCTCGTCCACCGTCATTCGCGGATTCCTTCCCGTTCGCCTAAATCGAGCCGCAGCAAGTCGTCCATCGTTTCGCGCCGCAGCAGTGTCTGTAACCTACCGTGGCTGGCGGCGACGACCGGTGGCCGCGTAACCATGTTGTAGTTGGACGCCATCGCGCGGCTGTATGCCCCCGCCGCCGGGACTGCGATCAAATCGCCGGGTTGCACATCGTCCGGCAGGAATTCGTCCCGAACCAGGATGTCGCCGCCCTCGCAGTGTTTGCCCACCACGCGGGACAGGACTGGGTCCGCCGCGGACCTGCGGTTACCAAGGGTGGCGGAGTACTCGGCCGCGTACAGGGCCGGGCGGATGTTGTCGCTCATTCCGCCGTCCACCGCGACGTAGCGGCGGCTCTGACCACCGCCGATCTCGACTGGCTTGACGGTGCCGACGGTGTAGATGGCTGTACCGGCTGGCCCGCAGATGGCGCGCCCGGGTTCGATGGAGACCTCGGGCATGCTCAACCCGAACGCTCGGCATTCGTGGGCGACTATCTCCTTCAGGCCCTGCGCGAGGGCAGCGACCGGGGCGGGATCGTCCGCCTTCGTGTAGGCGATACCGAAACCACCGCCGAGACCGAGGTGCGGCAACTCAACACCGGTCGCCTCCTTGAACTGGGCGATCAAGCGCAGCGTCCGCAGGGCGGCCACCTCGAAGGCGCTCGTATCGAAAATCTGCGACCCGATGTGGGAATGGATGCCGCGCAGTTCGATGTGTTGGCTGTGGAAGCACCGCACCATCCCGACCAGCGCCTGCCCTCCGAGGATCGAGAAGCCGAACTTCTGGTCCTCGTGCGCCGTGGCGATGTACTCATGAGTGTGGGCCTCGACACCGGTGGTCACGCGGATCAGGACCTTGGCCGTCGTGCCCAACTCACGGCAGAGGCGCTCGAGGCGGGTGATCTCGTCGGCGGAATCGATGATGATGCACCCGACGCCCGCCTGCAGGCCGAGGCGCAGTTCCTCGGTGCTCTTGTTGTTGCCGTGGAAGCCGATGCGGGCAGGGTCCATGCCGCCGAGCAGCGCGACGGTCAACTCACCACCGGACGCCACGTCCAACCCGAGTCCCTCGGCTTCGAGCCAGCGGACAACCTCCAGCGTCAGGAAGGACTTGCCTGCGTAGTAGACCTCCCAAGGGGCGAACGTGTCACGCCAGGTGCGGGCGCGGGCGACGAAGTCGTCCTTGTCGATCACATAAACGGGGGTGCCCACCTGTGAGGCGATGTCGTCCAGCCGAATGCCGGCGATCGACATCATGCCGTCGGGTTCACGCCTGGTGCCAGTGCTCCACAGGTTCGGGGACAGTTCGTTCACGTCGTCCGGCCTCGTGAGCCAGATGGGAGCCGGGGAAACCGCGTCGGCATGGATCGCCCCGGCGACGTGCATATGGGTCATGGCCGGTACTGTGCCACCCCCAGGCGCGCAGCCCGGTGCGCTCTCACCGCCTGGAATTGGTCACGTGCGGAGCGCAATCTATGTCCTGGCGGACACCTCGACCTCAGTCTGGACGCTTACGAGCCTCACGTCGGACGGCGTCGTCACCGGACGCCCGTCGACCATGACGCTGACTCCCCCGCAAGCCGCGCCGAGGCAAGCGTCCGTGAAGCGTACCCCCCACAGTATGAACAGGTGCCCCAGCGTCACCGCGTCGGTGCCGTCTCCTTCGAGCCAGATCGTCCCGGAGTCGTCGTGCGTGTGAATGGGGGCTTGCACAGCGCGCAGACGGTCGACGCCGATGTACGCGGGGACGGGCACGTGCTCGCCGTCGATCTCGACGCGCAGGGTGAAGATGCGCTGGTTGCTCGTCGCGTTGAGGGGCACCTGCTCGAGCCCGGTGCGCTCGATGTGGGAGATCGCGTCCCGCGGCGCGGGCCAGGGAGGAGGGGTCTCGCGCAACTGAACCGGTGCCGGAGGGGACTGCGCCACGCAACCGGACAGGCCGACGATCAGAAGGATCGCACCGAACCTGCGCCAGCCAAGAGCCACATGGGGAGAATATGCCATCGGTTTGCTATTGTTCTCGATGGCCCGAGCCCCCGTAGCTCAGGGGATAGAGCACCGCCCTCCGGAGGCGGGAGCAGAGGTTCGAATCCTCTCGGGGGCGCAAATCAGAACCCCCGGTCAGCAAGGCAAAATATGCCCCTGACTGGGGTTTTTGCGTTGCTGGCGGCAGACCGTAGGTGGCATACCGGCAGAAAGATGCACAGTCACCAACTGCCACACCTGGTTAGGGCCCGTCGGCGTCTGCGCCGCCTTCCGCTGGTGGGCGAGTCGCGGCGTTCCCGCTGATGGCCGGCGCTGATGAGAGAGCCCTCCTGAACTCAATCAGGAGCGACATCAAACCCGGGACGCTCCACGGACGGTGGTCCAGGCAGCCGTGTAGACCGTCTTCCCGGCAGCGGTCACGCCGAGCCGGAACCGGTACGACCCGGCCGTGTTCACCCCGTAACTGAGCGGAACCCTGAACGAACCCGTCGAACCCACCGGAGCAGACGCGACCCGTACCCATGTACTGCCGACGAGCACCTGCACAAACCCGGTACCGCCAGCGTTGCTCGGCGATACCCGACCCGTCGCAGACCCGACAGTCCCAACCCACAACGACTCCGGAGCAACCCACAACTCCACCGACAATTGTGCGGTACGGACGGTCGTCCAGGCAGCCGTGTAGACCGTTCGTCCGAGGGCGGTCACACCCAACCGGAACCGGTACGACCCGGCCTTGTTCACCCCGTAACTGAGCGGAACCCTGAATGAACCCGTCGAACCCACCGGTGCAGACGCGATCCGCGCCCACCGATCACGGAACCACACCTCCACAAACCCGGTACCACCAGCGTTGGTCGGCGACACCCGACCCGTCGCAGACCCGACAGTCCCAACCCACAACGACCCCGGAGCAGACATCAACCCCAGCGACAACGGCGCGGTGCGGACAGTCGTCCAGGCAGCCGTGTAGACCGTCCGGCCGAGGGCGGTCACACCCAACCGGAACCGGTACGACCCGGCCTTGTTCATCCCGTAACTCAACGGAACCCTGAACAAACCCGTCGAACCCACCGGAGCAGACGCGACCCGCGCCCACCGGGTCCCGAACCACACCTCCACAAACCCGGTACCGCCAGCGTTGCTCGGCGACACCCGACCCGTCGCAGACCCGACAGTCCCAACCCGCAACGACCCCGGAGCAGACCACAGCACCACCGACAACGCCGGCACACCATAACGGGCCACGAACATGCCGCTCGACAACGTGACCTGGCGGTCGCCGACACCGGTCGACCCGAAAGTCGCAGCGCGCAGGAGGTCGCCGGTGACGGTGGCGGCACCCGTCGCGTCCACAGCCACCCCCGACCCGGTGTCGCGCCCGCTGCCTCCAGCCTGCTTGGCCCAGGCCAAGGTCCCATCCAAGTTGTAGCGGGCCACAAACACGTCAGATTTGCCGGCCGAGGTCAACGTCGCGTGCCGATCGCCAACTTCGGTGGAGCCGAATGTCGCCGACTCTTGAAAACCACCGATGACCGTGGCGACACCCGTCGAGTCCACCGCAATACCGGCCCCGTCGTCGGCGCCGCTGCCGCCGGCCCGCTTGGCCCACGCCAAGGTCCCATCCAAGTTGTAACGGGCCACAAACACGTCACCTGAGCCGACGTCCGAGGCCAACTTGACCTGCCGGTCACCCACACCAGTCGACCCAAACGTCGCTTCGCCAGTGAAGTGGCCGGTGACGGTGGCGGCACCCGCCGCGTCCACGCCAACACCGGCCCCTTGGGCGGCGCCGCGACCCCCGGCCCGCCTGGCCCACGCCAAGGTCCCATCCGGGTTGTAACGGGCCACAAACACGTCAGTTTGGCCGACCGAGGTCAAAGTCGCGTGCCGGTCGCCAACTTCGGTGGAGCCGAATGTCGCCAACCCTTGAAAACCACCGATGACGGTGGCGGCACCCGTCGCGTCCACCGCCACACCGGCCCCGGCATCAGCGCCGCTACCCCCCGCCTGCTTGGCCCACGCCAAGGTCCCATCCACGTTGTAGCGCGCCACAAACACGTCAGTTTGGCCGACCGAGGTCAAAGTCGCGTGCCGGTCGCCAACTTCGGTGGAGCCGAATGTCGCCGACCCTTGAAAACCACCGGTGACGGTGGCGGCACCCGTCGCGTCCACCGCCACACCGAACCCTTGGGCCTCGCCCTCGCCGACGGTTTGCTTAGCCCAGGCCAACGTCCCGTCCGGGTTGTAACGAGCCACAAACGCGTCATAGCCAGCCGAGATCAACGTGACCTGCCGGTCACCCACACCAGTCGAACCGAAAGTCGCCTCGCCGAAGAATCGGCCGGTGACGGTGGCGGCACCCGTCGCGTCCACCGCCACACCGAACCCTTGGGCCTCGCCCTCGCCGACGGTTTGCTTAGCCCAGGCCAACGTCCCGTCCGGGTTGTAACGGGCCACGAACACGTACAGCCAAAACTCGCCGCTCCCGTACAACCTGACCTGCCGGTCACCGACATCGTTCGACCCAAACTGCACCTCAGCACCGAATCGGCCGGTGACTGTGGCGGCACCCGTGGCGTCCACCGCGATCGCGGACCCTTGGATCCAGCCGTCGCCGCTTGTCGCCTTGGCCCAGGCCAACACCAGTGACTCGTCCACCGCGGCGGACGGCGGCGCGCCAATACCAGCAACCAGCAACAACGCAGCCAAGACCACAGCGGTCAGTCGACGACCGCCCCGCCTAATGCGATCCCGCCTCGTCACCAGGCCAGGCAACGAGAACCACCGCGCCACAGGATTACTAGAAGACAGCCGGAATCGTCGATCCGCCATGACAGAATCCCCGATCGAAACAATCGCAGGCGTAAACACGCGTCTGTTCCTTAGGAACTATCACGTATTCCGACCCAAGACAGTCGAAACGAGAATCCTCCGATTCTGCATGCGGAAGCGACCCCCATGGAGGGTCGGGCCGACCAATTGAACCGATGGGTGAAGCCGTGACCGGGGTTTCAGTCACCAAACCGGTCAACGACGGGCTCGCGGGGCCTCCGCGAGACCAATTCGGTGACCGAGATCCCAACGTCAGGCATGGGTCGTTCCGAGGGGCTGCGCACACACCACGATCGGCGTCAAGTCATCTCTACCGTCAGAAGCTGTGCCAGGGCACGAGTGAACGTGCACGCATCGAGCAGAACGACCGCCCCCGCCGGCACGAGCCCGGCGGCGACCTTCGAGATCTGGATCTTGGCCACCTCTGTTCGGCCTCCTTCACCCGCCAGGAGCGCCGGGCACGCGTGCTGGAAGACTCACGGCCAGCCCGGCCCTGTCGCCCTGCGCGCCCCCAGCCGAGTAACATCGAGAAGACGGCAAGGGGGCCGGAAGCTACAGCGGGAGGAAATTGTGGGTTCGCCGACTGATCGGCTCGGGAGTGCAGCAGATTACGGCGCGAATGAGTGGCTCGTCTCCGAGATGCTTACCCGTTACGAGACGGACCCCCAGTCAGTGGATGCCTCGTGGCGCACCTACTTCGCCGACCGGGAAACGCCTGTGGAAGCGCCGCTCGACCCTCAGGGGTCTCCCGCTGTCGAGCCGAGCCCAGCACCACCCCCAGCCATCCAAAAGGATGCTCGCAAGACGCCGGCTACCGGTGTGATCCGCGTCCCTCGGTCCCCCGCGCCGCCCCCGGCGCCGGTTCCCCACGACGCCAACAAGCCACCGGCGAGGACGCCCGACGCAAAGCAGCCCGACCCATCGGCGCCTGCGGACAGTGCGACCGAACCGCCGCCAGCAGCGTCCGGCAGCACGACAGAGAGGCCGAAGCAACAGCGCGACGCGGCCCCCGAAGGCCCGGGCTCGGGCCACGGCGTCTCGGCCGAGGTCCCGCGTCACCAGGGCACCGCCGCGTCCTCCCAGAACGAACCCCAGTTCACGTCGCTACGCGGGGCGCCACTGCGCACCGCGCACAACATGGACACCTCGCTCGAGGTGCCCACCGCCACCAGCGTTCGCGGCATCCCCATGAAACTGGCGATCGAGCAGCGCACAGTCATCAACGCCCATCTGCGCCGATCGACCGGCGGCAAGGTCTCGTTCACCCACATCATCGGGTTCGCGATGATCCAGGCCATCAAGGCGATCCCCGAGATGAACAACTCCTACGCGGTCGTCGACGGCAAGCCCACCCTGGTGACGCCGCCGTCCATCAACCTGGGCATCGCCATCGACCTAACGAAGCCGGACGGCACCAGGCAACTGTTCGTGCCGTGCATTCGCGGCACCGAGACGATGGACTTCTCCCAGTTCTGGCGGGCCTACGAGGACGTCGTGAAGCGGGCCCGTGCCGGCAAGCTCACCGCGGACGACTTCGTGGGCACCACGGCGAGCCTCACCAATCCCGGCGGAATCGGTACGACGCACTCCGTGCCCCGGCTGATGCCCGGACAGAGCATGATCCTGGGGGTCGGTTCGATCGAGTACCCGCCCGAGTTCCAAGGGGCGAGCCAATCGAGAATCAACGATTTCGGAGTCTCGAAGGTCATAACCCTCACGTCGACCTACGACCACCGGGTCATCCAGGGCGCGCAGTCTGGCGAGTTCCTGCAACGCATGCACGATCTGCTGATCGGCAATGAAGGCTTCTACGACGAGGTCTTCCATTCGCTGCGCGTGCCCTACAACCCGATGCGGTGGGCGCGGGATTTCAACGTCAACCGCCCCGGTGAGGTCGCCAAGCAGGCCCGCCTGGTCGAACTCATTGCTGCGTATCGCACCCTCGGCCATCTCATGGCCGACATCGACCCCCTGGAGTATCGGCAACGTTCCCACCCCGAACTCGACCTCGAGTACCACGGCCTCACCCTCTGGGATCTCGACCGCGAGTTCCCGATCGGCCAGTTCGGCCCCCGTGACCGTGAGGTCATGACACTGCGGGACATCCTCGGGGTGCTTCGCGACTCGTACTGCCGCACCATTGGCGTCGAGTACATGCACATTCAGGACGGCGAACAGCGCCGCTGGTTCCAGGAGACCTTCGAGCGTCCCCACGTGCCCTGGCCCCGCGAGGAGCACCTGCGGATCCTCGACCGACTCAACGAAGCCGAGGTTTTCGAGACCTTCCTCCAGACGAAGTTCGTGGGTCAGAAGCGGTTCAGCCTCGAAGGCAGCGAATCGGCGATCGTCTTCCTCGATGAGGTTTGTGACTGCGCCGCCAACGCCGATCTGGAAGAGGTCTGCATCGGAATGCCCCACCGCGGCCGGCTGAACGTGCTGGCCAACATCATCGGCAAGTCCTACTCGCAGATCTTCCGCGAGTTCGACGGGAGCGTCGATCCGCGGAATGCGCTGGGAACCGGCGACGTGAAGTACCACCTAGGCGCCGAGGGTCAGTTCAACGCCTTGTCAGGCAGGACGATCCGCACGTCCGTCGCGGCCAACCCGAGCCACCTGGAGGCCGTGACCCCGGTGTTGCAGGGCATAGCGCGGGCCAAGATCGACCGCCTTGGCGTGGTTGATGAGTACCCGATCCTGCCTGTGCTGATGCACGGCGACGCCGCGTTCGCAGGTCAGGGCGTGGTGTACGAGACGCTGCAGATGAGCCAACTGCGGGCGTATCGGTCGGGCGGGACGATCCATTTGGTCGTCAACAACCAGGTCGGATTCACGACCGCGCCGGCCGACTCGCGCTCGTCCGTCTATTGCACCGACGTGGCCAAGACCGTGCAGGCCCCGATCTTCCACGTGAACGGGGACGACCCGGAGTCCGTGGCGCGGGTGGCGAGGATGGCGTTCGACTTCCGGCAACGGTTCCAGAAGGACGTCGTGATCGACCTGGTCTGCTACCGGCGCCGCGGCCACAACGAGGGCGACGACCCGAGCTTCACGCAGCCCTTGATGTACAACCTCATCGAGCAGAAGAGAAGTGTGCGCCGGCGCTACACCGAGGCGCTCATCGGACGTGGAGACATCGACGCGACCGACGCCGAGAACGTCGTGGCCAAGTTCCGTGGCCGTCTCGAGAACGTGTTCATGGAGGTCCGCGAGGAGCGCGACGAGGACTTCGAGTACGCGAGGGTGCCGTACTACCCCAAGAAGCGCGCAGTGAGCGAGGGAACCTCCATCTCGAGCGATGTGATGAAACTCGTCGCGGACGCCCATCTCCAGTTCCCTGACGGGTTCACGGTGCACCCGAAGGTCATGCCGCAACTCCAGCGTCGTGCCGAATCGATCCTCAACGGTCCGATCGACTGGGCTACCGCCGAGTTGCTGGCGTTCGGATCACTGCTGGTCGAAGGACGTCCGGTCCGCCTCGTCGGACAGGACAGCCGGCGCGGCACCTTCTCCCAGCGGTTCGCCGCCGTGGTTGATCGCAAGACCAGCGAGGCCTGGGTGCCGTTGCGGCATCTCACCCCCGACCAGGGACGCTTCGACGTCTACGATTCGCTGCTGAGCGAGTTCGCGGCCATGGGGTTCGAGTACGGCTACTCGGTCGCCACCCCGGACGCCCTGGTGCTCTGGGAGGCCCAGTTCGGGGACTTCGCGAACGGCGCTCAGACGATCGCCGACGAGTTCATCGCCTCGGGCAACGCCAAGTGGACCCAGAAGTCGGGTGTCGTGCTGCTGCTCCCCCACGGGTACGAGGGGCAGGGCCCCGACCATTCGTCCGCTCGTATCGAACGCTGGTTGCAGCTTTGCTCCGAGGGCGCCCTTGCGGTGTGCCAGCCGTCCACCCCCGCCAGCTACTTCCATCTGCTGCGGACGCACGCCTACGTCAACTGGCATCGTCCTGTGGTAGTGGCGACGCCGAAGTCGATGCTGCGGAACAAGCTCGCGGTGTCGATGCCCGACGACTTCACCCGTGGACGCTGGGAACCCGCACAGAAAGACCCGACCATCACAGACCCGGACAAGGTCAAGCGCGTTCTGCTGTGCAGCGGCAAGATCCGCTGGGACCTGGTCACGACCCGCGCAGAATTCGGTTTGGACGAAGAGGTGGCCATCATCGCGTTGGAGCGCCTGTACCCGTTGCCGACGCAGTCCCTCGCCGAGGCGTTGGAGCCCTTCCTCCACGTGAGGGACGTCCGCTACGTACAGGACGAACCCGAGAACCAGGGCGCCTGGTGGTTCCTCTCGGCCCGACTTCCGGCGGACCTGAAGAAGTTCTTCCCCGACTACAACCTCAACATGCGAGTCATCTGCCGCCCAGAATCGTCGGCCCCGTCGGTCGGATCGCACAAGGTCCACGAACTACAGGAACATGAACTGCTCGAAGCTGCGGTGGTGGGTGACTGATGTATTTCACCGATCGCGGAATCGAAGAGTTGGACTCCCGGCGCGGTGAGGAGACCGTCACCCTGGCTTGGGTGGCTTCGCAACTGCAGGTCTTCGTCGACCTCAACCCCGAATTCGAGGTGCCGATCGAACGGTTGGCCACCTGGCTGGCCCGATCTGAGTCCGACGATTACGACGAATGACCGCTAGGCGCCGCCCCAGCGCCGCTCAGCGAGTCAGCAACCACTCAGCGGGCGCCGTCCGGTTCGGGTTCCGTGCCGGTGGGTGCCGGGTCGAGCTCGTTCTGCGCGTCGGCGCCCCGGTCGAGTAAGGCCGTCCGTGTGCTCGGCCACATCACCGCGACACCGGTGAGTAGTGGGACCACTGCCAACAGGTAGGCCACCCAAGAGGAGGGCCCAGTGAGATATCCGCTGAGCACGGCGAGCTGCAGCAGCGCGGTGGCCAGGATCGGGCCGCGTGCGAACATGCTCATGCGCCACATACCCCATGCCGCCCAAAACAGCCCCAGCGCATAGATGCCGAGCATGACTGCCACGCCGCCACTGAATTGACCGTGGCCAGCCAAACCCGAGAGGACAGCGAGAACCGCCATTCCCACGCCACTGCCTGCGGTCAGGATGCTGGCGAGCACCACGCCCCAGGGGCGGCGCACCTTCGTAGGTCCCACGAGTGCAGCCTAGGCGACGCCACAACGCGAATCGGCAGCAGATGTCGGTACTCGGGGGTACCCTTGTCAGGCTGGAGAAAGATTGCCACGCTACAAAGGAACGAACCTGCTGCCCGAAGCTTTCGGCCGCAGATGGTCAGTGCACATAGAAAGTGATCACCGCATGGATTGGCGCCATCAGGCGGCCTGCCTCACCGAGGACCCGGAACTGTTCTTCCCAGTGGGGAACACCGGCCCGGCCTTGATGCAGATCGCTGAGGCCAAAAAGGTCTGCCGTGTGTGCACCGTCCGGGAGGCGTGCCTGCAGTGGGCGCTCGAAGCCGGGCAGGACCACGGGGTCTGGGGAGGCTTGAGCGAGGACGAGCGACGCGCTCTCAAACGCCGGGCGGCCCGGTCACGCATTCGTACCTAGCCCTGGTCAGTTGATCGGGATCCGCACAGTAGCCACGGTCCAGCGTCCGGGTGGGGTCTCGAGTGTGAAAGTCCCCCCCATATCGCGGACAAGGGTATCGACGATCGAGAGCCCCAGGCTGTCGGACGCGGAGATGTCGAAGTCCGCAGGCAGCGGGACCCCGTCGTTGGAGACCTCGACCAGCAACTCGCCGTCGGCGTTTATCGGCTGTACCAGCACCTGTCCCCGCCGCCCCGGAAACCCGTGTTCGACAGCGTTCTGGCACACCTCGGTCAGCACGAGCGACAGGTTGGTGGCGACGTCGGCCGGGATCTTGCCGAAGCTTCCCTCGCGCTTCAGGGTCACGTGCGAACCCACTGCGGCGACATCCATCACCATGCGCAGGAGTTTGTCCGCGATGTCGTCGAAGTAGACGTCTGATTCGAACGACGTAGACAGTGTCTCGTGCACGATCGCGATCGACTGCACGCGTTTCATCGCGTTGCCCAGCGCTTCCTTCGCGGCCGGTGAGAGGATTCGTCGGCTCTGCATCCGGAGCAGAGCGGCGACCGTTTGCAGGTTGTTCTTGACCCGATGGTGGATCTCGCGGATCGTGGCGTCCTTCGTGACGAGTTGCCGCTCGCGACTGCGTAGTTCAGAGACGTCCCTGACCATCGCCAATTGTCCGATGACGCCGGACTCGTCGGTGAGTGGCATGATCCGAATGCGCAGACAAACCTCTCCGCGCTCTATGTCCAGTTCCTGGGTCACGAGTTTGCGCCGCACGACAGGCCGATCCACGGGCTGCCGGTTGCTTGTCAGATCGCCCACCACAGCAGCGAACAATTCGCCGTCCAGGTCACCCGCCAGGCCCAGGTGACGAAAAGCGCTGAGGGCGTTCGGGCTTGTGTAGTTGACGTAACCACGCTGATCCAGTCGGATCAGCCCGTCCCCCACCCGGGGGGAAAGCCACGGAACAGTCGGCTCGCCTCCCATCGGGAACTCGTGGCGGTAAACCATGTTGACCAGCAGCCGTGCTGCGTCAAGATAGGCGTCTTCGAGAGCCCCCGGAGCACGCACGCCCATGCGGTTGGTGTGCATCTCGACGACCCCGATACAGCGGTCGCGGCGCACGATCGGGATCGCTCGGACCTCCACAGGGATGCCTGCGTTGAGCTTGTTGTCGGATGTGGCACTGATCTCGCGCGATAGGTAGGCCTCGGTGACGAGATGCTCGGGGTCGTACGACAGATCCTCGCCGACAACGTCGTCCTCGAGGGCCGTGGGGCCGGTCGTCGGCCGGATCTGCGCCGCCGCCCAGAAGACATTGTCGTCGACTCCGGGAACCCACAGGATCAGGTCGGAGAACGACAGATCGGCCAGCAGTTCCCATTCGTCGACGAGACGTTCCAGCCATGCCCGGTCGTCATCGCCGAGGTCGGTGTGCTCGGCAATGACTTGGGCAGTCGTCAGCATGGCCCTCAGCCTAAGGGCTGGCGTGGGCGCGGATCCTCGCGGAGCAGGCCGAATCGGCGACAGGCGTGCAAGCGTGGCAGAATGATCCCTCGCAACTACGAGAAGGAGACATCATGGGCAAGGGAGGCCGGAAGCGTCGCGCTCGGCGTAAGTCGAAGGCGAACCACGGGAAGCGCCCCAACACCTGAGACCGTGACCCCTCACGGCGAGTGGGCTCGCAAGTGAATACGGAAGAGGACGCCTTCGGCAACGACCGCGGCGTCCTCTGGTTTCACCGGCGATTTGGCCCGTCTCTCCCCTTCGGGTAAAGTTGTTGAGGCGACGCGGGGTGGAGCAGTTCGGTAGCTCGCTGGGCTCATAACCCAGAGGTCGCAGGTTCAAATCCTGCCCCCGCTACCAGTGTGATGTCTCAGGACATTGGAAACCGGTGAACCTTCGTTTGAGGGTTCGCCGGTTGTGTTTTGGGTTGGTAGTCCTTTGTGGGGTCGAGGGTGAGCTCGCGGATGATTTCGCCGGTTGTGGTGTT